>Ga0123355_10007356_pt1 | contig 16492 bp, 9 predicted proteins | sample TergutEmb28metaG_3_FD_89872 | JGI IMG/M metagenome (GOLD analysis project Ga0123355, IMG submission 89872) | Embiratermes neotenicus P1 segment gut microbial communities from Petit-Saut dam, French Guiana - Emb289 P1 | ecosystem: Host-associated > Arthropoda: Insects > Digestive system > Gut ...
AGAATATAAAATTACATTTAAATTAGTTATCAATCACTGGACTAATGAAATCTTGTAGCATATTGTAGTTTCCTCAGGCCAACATCTGGGTCTGAGTTTTTCGACACATTCAAGAATATCATTCTCCTCAGAATATTTCCACTATAATGTATTTATTCATGAAAAATGCTTAGAAAATTAAATGACAAATTGCAGGAGAACCTTTCGCGGCCCGGTATAATTGATACCAGGGCCCAGTACCGAGCCGGGGCCCGGCGGTTGAGAAACACTGGCTTAGATAATCTCCTTCCAAATCCTTATAAAATAACCGTGTCTTAACTATCCAAAAGCTGAGGATTATTAGAACTATATAAGAAACCTTAGTTCCTACCTAACAGTAAACTGTCTGTCTTCACTAGAAAAAGCAAAAGATTAAGGTTGTTTAGGAAAATAATTTTTATATATTTTATCATACTGAACAAATAAATTCAATGTGTAATACAAAACGAAGTTTCTAAACGTCATAGCAGAATGTACACATACACCACAGGAATTTAAATGGCTAACGTAACCCTTTCAGATAGAATAACGTCATTTTGCATCTCCGGCTCAATAAGTTACAGATAGAGACATTTAAGATTTCTTTTAAATAAAGGCGAAGTTTAGAAATTCTGAGATATGTTTTGGCTTTGTTGAATGACTCTATATTTAATATAAGTTATGTGCTTTTTGAGTAATATAAAATTCCGTCTGTAGTGACTAAATTTGTTGATTAATAGCAAATTTAAAATAGAGCAAGGTTCAACTAGGACGTCAAGTCCCGTTAAAATAACGACACATTGATTTGGAAATATAAATTCTACTTCTTTGGTTTTTATGTTTCCGGCTGATATGAGACGTGAGAAACATTTTTAAGACCCTTACTAATAAGCAACTATAATGATATTGTTTATAATTATATACTTGTGGGTTATAAAAATATGGAATTATATCAAGCATCACGATCTTTTAGACCAAACGAATTTAAGTACGGCAATACTTGCTCCAAGGTTTAAGATAACCTTAATTATTCAGTAATCTTTTCGATACCTCCTATATGGAATATTATACAAATCGGACGAAACACATAGCAAATGGAACAAAACTTCAAGTCCATATGTAAAGTATGGCTTTCACTGTAGAGTTGTTTATTAATGACAGTAATGCAGGGCTCCTATTACGAATCGAAAACTCATGGGCCGATAAACATGGGAAGTAGAGGTGGATATTCGTTTGCATCCCTAAGTAAAGTATGGCTGCCACTGAGCCAGTTTTCAAGAAACTCACTCTTCTATCAACTTCTAGTAAAGAACACCTGTAGGGAATTTGATGAAGATTTGACACGTCGCCACTCACCTTAGGTTGAAGATGGAAAGAGACGAGTGCTATCGATTCGAGAAGTTTTCACTTCTGAAAGGACTTGTAAAACCCAGTTCGTGCCGGAAAGAAGGCAATTCTTTTCCACTATACATTAGAGTTCAAGGTACTGTCGTTGTTCAGGGTAATCATCGATGATTGTGAGATTTACAGGCAACACGTATACTATGTGGGTAAAATGAAGAGTATGTCAAAGCTACAGCAGATGATACAGGTGCAGTATTGAACACTGGGTTTAAAGCGGTAGCCAAATGTACAATTAAGGGGTTTATTTCTGTATAGTTCACATTTTCCGCTAAAGTTTTAAATATATTTCCATATTTAAAGTTTATTTCATTAGGTCACGAATCTCAGTTACTCGTAGAATCAATTTTATGATTCGTAGTGAGAAATACGTTGTAAATGCGTGGAAGGAAACGGCCAAACCCTAAATGATGTGTGTTCCAGAAAGGGCAGGGGGATATCAGAGGAACCCTTCTCCGTGTGGGGTCTTGTAACGGACCCCTTGAATGACAACCAGAAATTCCGTCTATTCGGTTACGGTCTTCTACGATATTTCACGGACTTAAACCATGTGCATGCCATGTTTGTAATTATTTATTGATCCTACAAAGACTTTTAGGATGACTCTTCAATTTCGATTATAAGCATTTGTAAGTAGGACTAAGAATTCTGCCAGGAAATGTATAAATAAAAGTAGCATATAGGTTTACCTATCTGCACAAAAATAAATTATTATTATTATTGCATGTAAATATAATAATTATAACAATAAATGACCATCTATAAAACATGTTTTAATGTGTGTACAATACACTGAAACAAAAATGTCTTTAATTCATAGAATAGAGCTAAAGGTGACATAAAAATGTCGAAACATGTAGTATTGAAGATCACTTATTTTAATAATTATTATATTTACATATAATAATAACAAAATATTGTTTGGATCAGGAAACCTGTACTTATATTGAACCACCTAATCAGATAGCACAGCGGGATAAAAACAACAAGGAAATGCAGCCACGTTGATTTATTGAGGCTCATCAACATAAGGTGTGAGTCCTTCTGTCTGTAACTTCCACTAAGACTTTGATCCTTCCACCTCACTCTGAGCCTTTCCGGATTCTTTCTTTCATGTATTTAGAGAATAACTCTTTTTTTGCAATCATTCATCCCTCATCGTCTCAAGATATGAGCCCTAGCCTCATAAACCTAGCAGTGACTAAAATTATGATGAAGGAATTTTATTTTAGTAAAAATATTATGCACACCTAATATGACGGATATAGCAAGCCATGAATAAAAATTGAGGGTTTGAATTTTACGAAATAAATTTAAAAAAAAAAGTGTCTGTGTTTTAAAACATGTTATGTTTTCAGATTTTCCGCTTGCATTAATCCACACTGCCCACACTGCGTGAGGCAGATACATTGTCTTCGTTTCAGTTATTTTAACCATTATATTGAGAACCTTTGTGTACTCATTGATTACTAATAATAATGGATGTCCTTTGCCACAAACAAACATTCGCACAAACAGTTGTACCAGTAAATGCTTTGTCGTCAGGAAGACCAACTCAGACAAGCAGAAAATGTGTTCTAATAGGCATGTATGAATATGGTCTGACACATACAAGAACATAGACGACTAAACACCATATTTTCGTTGTTAATATAATTTGCGAACGTCTGGCTTTGATTTGCCATGCATATATTCCATCCGACACGGGTGAAGTGGTCAACAACCCAAAACCCAACCGCTGTAGCAACCAGAGTACTTCACACAGATGACAGAAGTGTAGCCTACATACAGGCCTCACTGAAGAGAACGTGGAACTAACTCAGGTAAGTACGCTGTTGCCAATATTAAATTGTCTACATTAGGGGTGATTAAACACGTGCTTCCTGTTCAAATTTTCATAGAAAATAGGTTTATTTCCCTTGTTTTTCTGTAAAAATCTTTATCGAATTCTATGTTTCAAGTCTGAAAATTATCTTACATTTAGCCACGCATATGTAATAATTTCTTCATCTCTTTCACCAACTCTTTTCCATTCTCTCCATTTGCTATTCCCACCTACTCTTAGATCTATTATTGTTGCTTATTTTGTCGAATATACCAATACATTTGCCATAAAAAAATGCATTTTGATAGAGATGAAATTGAGATCTGTGTACAGAGTACTACGTAAGTGCATATTCGTATCCTATCAAAAGAATGCAGAACAAGATGACAATATAAGACATGAATACTCCTTTAAAAACATTAAAATGTTTTAATATTCAGGAAAATATTGACACATAAGAATGGAGATTACTATACTATCAAGAGCAAGTGTTTCAACTGATGTTCATGAGATATTAGGACACTGGACATTCGAGAAGGAGAAGCAACAGGATGAAAAGAAGTCGCGTCGTAATAAGGTATATAAATCTTACTCTTCATTATGCATATATATAATGATTGAGACATTTAAATCTGTTTTTTACGTTTTGCTGACCGTGCGTCTCAGTATATTTATCTCAGTAATTAACAAACTTCATGCACAAAATTTTTGTTTTACAATAAGTTTATTTCATGCCTCTACATGTTTCGAGCACATGTGCTTGAAACATGTAGAGGCATGAAATAAACTTATTGCAAAACAAAAATTTTGTGCATCAAGTTGGTTAATTACTGAGAAAAGTGTAAATCTGTTAGCTTCTCAAGAAGGACTCTGTACCATGGATTAAGTAAGTAAGTTAGTGTAAATCTGTGTTTTCTGGCCTGTGTTGCCTTCGAACACATAATAGTTACTGATGATCATTTATTAACAATTTATTCATTACTTATGTATTACTTATTTTGTCGTTTTGTGAAAGAATTCCTAATTGCGAATATTCAGTGTGATAAAATATTACGTCGCTACAGTTATAATGCCTCAGGAGAACGTTAAATTTATCGTATCTTAAATAAATAAATTAGCCTTAATAGTATTACGAGTTTTTTCAACTAATATTTTGGTACGGAAGGTCAACGATGACTTATACAAACATCAGATAATTGATAATCTAGATACAAATCGTACATCAGGTCTCTCTTTAAAGAAAACAAATTCGCTATCCATTATGAAGACCAAATGGGTAACGTTATTTAGAGAAAGCAACTTTGTTTATTTTGAGAATTATGCGAAATAGACAAATGCGGTGTGCGGCAAATTACGGATTACCTGAATGCAAATTAAGTTGTATACATACATGCGGTTACAAGTGGACTTGAAAATATTGATAGTAAATATAAAGATAGCCATAAGCCACAAAGATTAGTTTAGCGGCAAGTCGTCACTACAGGAATATATCTATTCATATGGGTATTAACTATAATCTGGAGCCCTGTTCTTACTTTATTAACTGATTCATGAAGATTTATTAACTACGTAGAAAGGGAAGATGGTTACTGGGTATTATTTTGAAACAATTTAGAAGGAATTAGGCTTTAAATACTAGAATTTTAAAAGTAAAAATCAAGCGGAAGAAGCAGGTATGGAAAAGAAAGCAGCAAGGGCAGAAAGAGAGGAAGAATGAAAGAGAAGAAGGAAAATAGAGACAAACAAAGCAGGAAAGGAACATGAAGTTAGCAAGTCCTTCCGAAACTGTGGCACAAAACCTATATACCAACGTATGCAAAACGCACCTCCCCCCCCCCAGAAGGAAGTAGCCCTAATGTTATTCTAAGTCATCGTCCTGAGACTGTAAATCGCACAGGGTTCAGGAGAAGTTACAATAATAATTGACTGAATTGGTCTGAAAAATTCGGAAGAACGCTATAATAGCAACAGAATTATGTAATACTTTTGTAATCATCAAAACGATGTATGGTGGCCTAATTCCACGGGGATGCGGCAAAGTTTGGGCACCCATATTGCATGAAATAATCTGACCGCAGTGGTGTGAAGTCTGTTAGCACCTGTCCTCTGAATATGTATATGTGGGCGGATGGCACAATAGCATTATCACAGCATGAGAACAGGTTCATGCAACCGTGGATATTGATGCCCGTTCAATCAGAGACGGGTGAACTATAAAGCGTATTCTGTCGCTGCTCTAGGGCTGTAATAGAACCAATTTGGCCTCTCTGTCTGCCTGGCGGTGAGGTTTAATCACAAAACTACCCTCTCAATCCCCCCGTTCCACACATCTCACATGAAATCTACAATAAAATGGGCGTGGTCTCAATGAATACCTCAGAAACACTATACTTGGATTAAGTCTACGCTGCAGTATTGTGGTGCAGACACGCTGAAGCAAACCTAAGCGGACCGGTCCAGACTAGATCAGACGACACACAGAGATAAGATAGAAGCTGCAGTAGACCAAAATCACAAAAATTGAACCAAAAGGGTGACGGCGACCACAACAAATAGACGCTTTCGATTTCATTCTGCAGGTAAAATAATGCCTGAATTGGTTTTTGTTCCTCACATTTTTACTTACAATTTTTTAAGGATAAATTCGCAAACAATTTTATAACCAAATAACAATTATTACAAGCCAAGTCTTCTGGTATCTTACGATGTGTCGACTGCTAAAAAAAATCGACGTTTCGGATCAACATACTGCCTCGATATACACGGAGGATGTTCTATCGAAACAACAGTAAAAAGTGATCAAGCAACATGAGAGTTTCTCACATCTTTGTTGATGAAGTGCCAGTTCTGATGTCTTGCATCCTGTCGACCACTTTACTGTGAAGATGGAGACATCTTTCACCGAAACGCAGGTAACTTAAAGTACTTACCTGTCGACACTGCATAGCTTTCCAGAAGATTGGTTCTTTATCGAATTCGCTGTGAAAATCTGCACATCGATAGCCTTCACACTCCATTTCCTTCCCGATATTTCCAGCGCCTTCTGGACAATATTCATGTTGCTATATCTTTATTCTTTACATCTCACGAGAATGATTTGTGACCTAATCAGTGGCAAAACGAGAAATAGGGTAAGGGGATTGGTTTTGTATTTACTTAAGTTTAAATTTTGAAACAAAAATTGTATTGAAAAGAAGCGCTAAGTTTTTCTTGGATAGATAATCCTAATTTCCACCCTTGATCTTGCATCCTATACGGTCATGTCCCACGTAATGGGCCAACTACCTCTACAGCTACTGCTGCCAGACCGGGGTGTATTCCATAAGAAAAAGCACTACGACAGACATAAATAATTAACGTGAAACGCCAAACCTGTGAAACGTTTGCCCGCAACTATTGGCCGATCCTCAATTAATTCCTTTACTCTATTTCCTGCTCAGCTGCTCTCGTGCCTGTAAAAGAATAGCTCTTGTTTCACGCTCCAGATAAAGCAGGCAAATTATTATCCTTTCTGGCCTTGTTGACACAAGACAGCTGAATCCCAGAAATTTAAATACGTTACGAGAGTTCCAATCACACAGGCATGTCTTTGTCTGGTCTGGTCTGGCCTGGTCTTGTTTCCTGCTGTCTGGTGTGATCTGTTTCAGACTGTAGGCACCCAAACCTTCTTACAGTAGTGAGACACATTTAAAGGGTTCTGTCGATGGTAATTTTCACAAAGCTTAACATTAGACATTAATTATTGTCTTCGGTTTAATACACCACAATGTTTCGGAATATGGGTCCGTTTCCTTGTCGGGTGGAGAAGGAGAAAGGTTTTTTTTATGGTTGTTCGCGGGAAGGGAATAATCGATACACTTGACAAACATGTTTACTTGAAGAAGAAAACATTCTCAGTTTCCCAAGTGTTGTGAGTAAACTTAGAATGTTGGATGTTATTCAAAATATTATTCGAAATTGTAATAAACAACCGTTTTTAAGATTCAACTCTTTAGGAACTCTGATAAATGTAACATTCGATTTAATATTAAGTTAACTTGCGGTTTTGCTCACAGATTGTTTATGAGTCGATATTAAAATTGTAGGTTATTTTATAAGCCTGTGGATATCTCAGAATGAAGACCGTCTTATGGGAGGATTCACGCACAAGAAAGGATTTAGAAGGAAGCAAGTGTGATAAAATTCTTGTAAGATTTTGGAAGTTACCTGGAAGAACTGAGAGACATCGTGTAATTATCAGTGTAGATAGGTGGAAACCCTGATAGCTTTTTCATGGGGCACCTCCCAGATAAATTTCTGGACGGTTACGGCTGCACCGCTTAAGTCTACTCGAGTTTTCTGTCACACAATCGTCGACATGTTTTAGCCAACTCGGTCATCATCAGACAGTTACAAGAAAAAGAAGAACACACCCATAATTGTTTGCAAGGGCCTCAGTCTTATGCAGCTTGGATGTTTTCCTCGGCATGTGTTCCTCCCTTCGTATGAGAGACCAAGTTTCTCGTACATGTCAAACAACAAGCAAAATTGTAATCATGCATGTGTAATGTCTGCACTGCACGATATATGTATCAGCTTTTGTTCTCTACAGATAATTACGTTATTTACCTTATTCCACAGAGTATAATAGGATATCACGTTGAAATGTTAACCAGTTACTCGCAACTCCTTGTGAAATGAGTTTAAACTTGAGAAACTAGTCCTAATGATTACTTAATTAGGGAGTGAGCAAATTCCCAAAATTATAAATTCAGAACGTTCATCATTCTTGCTCACAAAATTTCGTCACTGATCCAGTCGAATCAAGCCCGCAACTTCACAGCCTATTTCTATAACACTCATTGAATATTATCTCCTAGTTTGTGTTCTCCTCGTATAAACTTCATTGTGCCTTCTTTAAATGGCTCTAACGGTTGCTAAAATTCACTTCGAGTGGTAGGAATTTTAGCGGTTAAGAACTTGGAGAGACGATGACGAATGAAATTGTGGTCGACTTGAAGTCGTTGCCCTGAACTCAGCAATATAGTGAAGAAACTCAGAAAGGAAGATCTCCTGATATTCCTACCAGAACACTTTCTTCCTCCCAAAATTGTGTGTACAATTCTTGTTCCCTCCACAAGTGTTATTTGTGACTTTTTGGGCTGTTAGACAAGAGGACAGATGGCAGAGTCCTAAATAGTGTTGAAGTTGCCGAACATTGAGGACGTATACGCCACTGACGACACAGAAGTTGGGGTTGCTACGGTGGTGGGTCAAACAGCCATGATCCCCCCCTCCCCCACGCGAGTTGGTCCCAGCTGTGCATCCTATCCCCGAATTAACCTAGACACCAGCGAGGTCCCTAGATCGATATAACACGCACAGTGCATGGAATAATTCGATAATCCCATGAAACGTTATAAAGCCCTCCTCACTCCAGGCTCCATAGGTGCCTATATATATGTATCAGGCGGTTCATTCGCCGTCTGTGCAACACTGATGAATTTATCTGCAATGCTTCAAATGGAGGCAGTTATACATTTTTTCCTTTCCCTGCTGTCATATAGAGAAAATGAACTGTTGTGCTTGCCAAGTAATTTTTGTTCAAGTCAATTGCATGTGTGGGAATCAGATTATTTATAGATTCTATCGGTAGATCGTCTGAAAATATACTTCTTATTTAAAAAAAATACTTTGAAAATTTGAGCATAAAAATTTCAGTGCTGTAGACGTGCAATTTCAGCAAACTTGGTTACAAAATTAAAATTTCTTAACCCAGAATGGGATTTGTGTTAATCAAGAGTGACTGGGAAAAACATAAATCCCTGTCGTTTCTTAAACTATTGTCATCACACATGGTTTCTCCTGAACATATACCTAATATTCAGGAGAACACCACACGAATTCCAAGATTTCAGAACCAAAATTTCGGAAATGTCGCAAGGTTCCTCTGCCAGTATAGGTCATTGCAACTCTTTCCTAGAATTCCAGTTTTCAGCAGGTTGTGTATCACAACAAGCGAAGCACATGAGGTCAGTCGAACACGAATACTCCCATACTGTGGGTTTGTAAGAATATTTTCCCTACAATATAGAGATACTGGCCTACTGAGTAAGAATTTTTTGTAGGAAAGCTTCAAATTCATTCTCTTGTTTACTCCAAGGTCTCCAGAGTAACCTTTTTCCTTCCAATGACCCGTCTGAAGCACAGTGTTTCTCTTTTCCAAACATACACTCCCTGTTTGTCATATTATTGTATGTGTTGAAATGGCTGTAATTACGTCCGGGAGATTGTGTGAATTATGAATCCCTCTATTATTATTTAATTATCTCTATTCTACACCTCTTTGAGGTCCAAATATTCTCTTCACTGCATTGGGTCTAAAATTCTCAAAGAGGTATATTACAATTACGACCTTAGGACGTGGTGCCGTATAGTTTGGGAGAAAGGTGTCAGGTTTTGGACAGAAAGTTGGAATCACATTGCAGACTTACACTATATTTCCTTATGATCCATTTGAATACCGTCTGTCATTCTATGTCGTTAGTTTCATTAATTTTTATAACCTAGAATGTTGTATTGTTAAGCCGAAGGTTCTCGAGATCAGGGTGCTGAGGAAGATAATTTGGCCTCAGTGCGAGAAGGTAACAACAAACTAGAAAAACCTTGTGTGTGTGTGTGTGTGTGTGTGTGTGTGTCATCCCTGTTGCGTAAATAACTATAAATAAAAATAAAACAATTTATACACACCCGAAACATGTAGCTTTCTAGATCACCTTCATAAAGTATTGTGTATAAACGTGTTTACTGTTACGTATCCAAAAAAAAAACTGTTTAAAGGAGAGACTAATGTATTGTACTGTTCACCAAATACTACTTGATCGTTCAAAGCAGGTAGGATGGGAAAGGCAAGACATGTGGCAATTGTCGAGGATAAATGAAGTACATAAAAGGTTACTGTGGGACAGCCTGAAGGGACAAGACCATTTGAAAGACCTAGACCTAAATGGGAATATAATATTGAAAGGGATGATCACGAAGTACGTAGACGACAAGCTGTTTTGAACACGATAATAATCCATCGAGTTCCTTATATTTCGGGGGCTTTCTTCATTAGTTGAATATCTGTTGGCTTCTAAAAAGAAAGGGTTCCATGGAGTTGTCCCATAGAATCTACTGTAAGAGCCTGAATTCGTGTTACTTAATTATTCAAAGCCTCGAAATTAATTTATATAATACAAAGTTAAAAACGCAAAAATTCTTCCCTCTCTGGACAGACTGCATTTATTTGTTTTGTATGGATTTCAGAACAAACAATGGTTAATTTTCTATGCTGCGTTAATTAATTGTTTTTATAACCGAGACGAAACATGTGCTGCGTGGTACGAGCTGAACCAATAAACATAATTCAATCGATCTTGGATTTTAGAGGGTTACAAAATGTACGAAAATGTTGCCGTGATGTTTTTGCTTTTACTACGTAAAATGGCAGGAGGTAACGGAGGCCTGCATGTATCCTATGTAGTGTTGTTATAGTGTATAATGACCATAGTATCTCAGTGATTTGGTGTGAAATCACACATTACCATTTACGTACGTTTTGTGAAATTATTTAACAAAGCAGGGAGAATAATAATCACATAAGTTTTACTAAGTTACATATTTACAAGAGGGAAATGAAATATAATGCGATAGGGAAAGCAGTGTTGCCCACACAAGTGACTACAATTTAATGTCATGACTCAAGAAAACATTAAAGCACAAATACATTGAGTAACTTCGGACACGATACATGTGGACCGACAGACGGACCAATAGTTACTAGTTCTCAGTTTTACACAATTACTTCCAAAGAAGAGAGCCTATTTGCGAAAATATGCAAAATTTTATTTTCAAATTCTGTGTTCGTAGGCCAACTGCTATAGAGCTTGTGAAGATCAGCACTTCTGCTTCGCCCTCAAGAATTTGCGAATTTAAAAGTTTAGTCCCCCACTCTGGACCTAGTCTCAGGTCTGAAATATCTGGGGAAAATTTAAAAATTATTTTCCTGATAAGAATTACTTAAAAAAACAAAGATTAAGAAATAAAAATTCCAACATTATAAATTCCGAGATAATTGCGGATTTAGATTTTTATGTAGTGAATTGTAGCTTTCATTAATTGATTTAATCATAATTATTTTTTGCTACACGGTAAATAAATTAACTTGTATTATACGAAGTAGTATTAAATTATATTCAGCCCGACGGAAACTACAACTTGCCGATACTAGTAATCACTACACCTGAAATTATTTTCAAACCAGTCGACGAAAATGACTTGGAAGAATTAAACATTGGTGGTACCGTAAATTTTTGCGGGTGTTTATTTGGGCCCACGTTACGAAAACGTATGGAGGAGAGTACTACAGATTGTGAGTAAATTCACGCATTCTAACCTCAGCTTTAGACAGAGGTACGAGATCAAATATACTCCCCAGCCGCTTAGCACCGGAATAATGTCCCCACTATTCTTTGGATAAGGTAGAAGAGGGATAAGGACCGTCCAGGAATCAAACCCATTTCCTCTGTTGTCCAGATCTTAGCCTAGGCCTGTTACCGACAGAACTGCAAGAGCAGTATAAGAATTAATGGAGTGCCTTTTCAGAATACGGACCGAATTCAAATGGCCAAATACTGAGACCAGTGGAATTTTATTGTGACTAAGATACTGCATTCTAAAGTTCCATAAACTTTGTGGAATTTCTCGTTCCTCAGATTCTGAAGAAGATTTTTTTTTTTTTTTTTGCTTAAGTTAGTTTACAAACACGTTTCAAAATTATATTTGTTTTTGAACGAGCTTTCCTAAACCCAGCGGAGATCTCGCTGCAGAAATGACACAATTGGTGTCCGTCTGCGTGTGATGGTTGGAATATGGGGTTGTGTGGTAATGTGATTGGAGTCTGGATGCAGTTGAGGGGGTGGGTTTTACATACACAATCCTATGCGAATGATCGAGGGAGAGAGAGTCAGATGCCGGTACACTAACCAGTTTATCTCCCGGTGCGATGATTTGATTGAATCTGTGTTGGGGGAAGGGTTATGCATGTATATTGGGAGGGTCTCAACTGCGTGACACGCATCTCTCGCAATTACAGACTCAACATGCGCCATCACGCGGACGCTAGAAGAACAACACTGCATGTCCTGCGAGGTCTGCCACAGGGGCGGACAAGACCGCGTATCCGGTGGATGCCAGACACTTCCACATGCTAAAGAAAACCTGTCCCTATGGACGTCATGAAGCCATATGGAAGTATAGAGATGTAGATCCACCCAATCTTATTTGCACCACTAGGTGCAGGTACACACGTCCCGTCCGTAGTTGTCACTATACCTACCATACTGTCATGGCTCCTTTTTTCACTCGGTACAAATACTTTTACACATGAGGCTCTTGTCATCGAATTATGGCAATACAATAATTACAAGCATAATTCTGGAGGAAAAAATGACACTGGCTAAATTCAAAAAAAGGAAATCAGAAGAAATGCCTTATCTGGTGTGTAAGAGACGCCACCACTTAACTCCAAACCATAGAATCAAGCTGAAGACTTAGATAATCTGGTTTGCACGAAATGTCACTGCAGATATTTTGGTTAAGCTATGGGGATGCAGCAAGCCATCCAGCACCAAGATTCTCCAAACATTCCATTCAAAAATGCTCAGAATGATCAGTAGCGCCCCCTGGTACGTCTCCAAACAAACCTTGCACAACGACTTCGAAATCCCGTACGTAATGGAAGTTATTAGAATCAACACCAACAAATACAAAAATCGCAGCACTGTGCACAGTAATCAACTGATTAGAACCCTCTTCAACCCCTCAATCGACAGACGGCTCAAACAGTTATGGCCGGAAGACTTAGCCCAATAACAAAGCTCCAGGGAACCATCGATGGATGGTGCCTGCCTCACGACCTTTTCTTACCTTAACTTTACTAATTACTCTGTCTATGTTGAGTAGATTGTAACTTGCAATATAAAATTAAAAAAAAACTTCAAGTACGAGGAGTGGGGCTAGCGTAATCTAGTCTACTGCCTGGACATCCGACAAATCCTCTTTCGATTCCTCTTCTACAAAGTGCCTAGGTCAGACCTAGAGCCCAACCAGCCTCCTATTCAATGGGTTCTGGGGGCTATTTCACTCGGGGGGAGGGGTATATAGTTGGCTGGGGAGTGAATTTAATTGCTCGTGTTCCTTCCCATTAACTGTCAGGTTAAGAACGAATAGGGTTATATCTCATTTTCTCTATACAAGTCTTTACGGCTTGATTAGGGATAACTTCACTTGTTTTCTTTTTTTAAAGTACAATAGCAACCAGAATAGCTCAGACAATGAAAAGACTTTCTAAGGGACGGACGACTTGGGTTCCACTCCCAGGCGGTGACAATTTAACGCACCCAGACATTCTCTGGCACTCCCATGTGAACTGGCGTAAATGAGCCTAGGATTGATTCGATCCGCTTACGTCCAATTAGTGCAGGGGATTAGAAGCCACTGAAGTTGCGACTTCACCGCCCATACCCCCTAAAGACACACATAGTGACAAAGTTGTCCCTGTTATTAATTACGCATCACACTACAAGAAATGTCGGAGAATGGAGGCTAATTCATGTATTTCTAACATCGGCAACGTATGGGGAAGAGCAGTGTGTTGTTAAACCACCAGCGACAGAGCACGCCGAAAGCTCTGTGCTGGATGTGGGGTTCTCATGTTCGCCATAGAGGATTTTGGAACCGAACCCATTTTTCCCAATCTGCCTCTCAGCAGTACAGTTGCTATACCGACTGAAATAAGCAGACTGTCCATAAGACAGACAACTTAAGGTGGAATAGTAGGACAATTAATAAATAACGAATTGAAAAAGAAGTTGTGGGAAGCGACAGTGCCATCATTTAAGGGAGTATCATGAAATTTAATAGGACGGATTGAGAAAAACCACAAAATACCTTAGCAATGGTAGCCTGTCCTCAGTAAGGGACTTGAAGCCAGGATCTGCAGAATAAGAAGTATAAATGCTACCTCACCAACTGTCATGACGGAACTAAGATAGTCGGTTATAGGCTGTAGGCTTATTAACAGTCATGGAAGTAGCAGAATAGCTATACTACTACTATTACTACTACTACTACTACTACTACTAGTAGTAGTAGTAGTAGTAGTAATAGTAGTATGTATTTAGTAGTAGTGTGTACAGTGGAAACCCCGATAGCTTAATCAGTATAGCGACTACTCTATGGGCTGGACAAGCCGGCGATCAAACTCCGGCAGGGACTAGAGGCTCTCTCTTCTCCAAAACGTCCAGACGGCTTCTGAAGCCCACACATGCTTCTATTCAATGGGTACCTGGAGCCTTTCCACGAGGGTAAATCAATCGGATTGTGGGACTGAAAGCTCACCTCCATTTAGTGCAGATGTTAAGAATGAGTGGTTCAATACCTCACTCCCATTATGTGATTTGATAATGTGTATATGGACAATTTTACATTAGTAGTAGAAGTAGTAGTAGCAGTAGTAGTAGTAGTAGTAGTAGTAGTAGTAGTAGTAGTAGTAGGCCAACCTACATGAACTGCGTCGTCGTCAGCTAAGGTACATACGCGCTGGCATCTGCGGAACACCAATTAAAGGCACTCAGTCCGCCGTCAGTCTGTCTGCGTGCCTGAAACGACTCGGGAACGATTAGACGGTGTTCATAAAATTTGATATTATGGCGTTCCACCAAACTAAGGAGGCATTAATTGTGGTTAAAATTAGACAAAAATAACCTAATATGTTAAATGAGAACCTATATGCTTTTTTGTGTGAATCAGAGGAGTAGTTCGCTGAATATATTTTACAACAAACACTCTTTCGGAGAGAATATAATGAAAAAATTAAACACACTATTCATATCCAATACAGTGTGCCCGTAGGCTACTAAGATTTACTATTTCCAAGTAAAGTCGGCAAAATTGAGAGAATGTGTCGGAATTGACACGCTTTTCATATGGTCTAAAGCTCTCAGTTCTATAGAAAGTACCTTTGCTCTGACGCTAAACATCACGCCAAGGAGACGTCTGGCGAGCGCTAAGACACACTCTGCTTATTCTGCGCCATATACAGATGGACGACGTCAGCGATAAGCTTTAAACTCGGACACTTTTATCTCGTGGAAAGATTCCACATACGTAATAGAACAATACTGGATTAGAGACCGGGGTGAACACTGAATGTTGTGATAAGTAAACCTATTGAAGTGAGTTACAGTGAAGTTCTTGGTGACAAAAGTACCATGTACATTAGGATGACCTACTGAGGGTACTTGATTATATTGTGACGATTTCATTTGGTGTGTATCTTGTACTGTGGTTGTTTTAAATTGTTTTGTAATGGGCGGGTGAGTGTATGTGGCGGTGTTTTGACAATTGTGTTTGCGTGTTTTGGTAATATGTGTACTTGTATTTGTTGTGTAGTTTATTGTTTGTTCTGCGTTTTTGTATTGTTTCACTAATGTACATTTATTCTCATTTGTTTTATCTGTACTGGTGTAAGGACTCCTGCCAACGAGAGAAACTCAATTAGAGTAATAATAATAATAATAATAATATCGTTTCGCCAAGAATCAAAATCCGATCGACCAGTTCCGTTACAGCCTGATTTATCCCGGGTTTCAATTTAAACTGTAATTTATGTACTTTCAATCCTCGTGGCTGTAGTAACTATGTTGGTCAACCCTCCTCTGTCCAGTGGAGGTTTCAGTTTTCCTTTTGTCGGAATTTTCCATGAAAGTACTCTGAGATAATACGGTTCTCTGTATTCAATAGCGCACTTATTTTTAGATTTGTTACGAAGGGGGAGTTACTGAGGGAGGGAGAGAAAATTAGTTTCAAAAGTTGTGGTGGATGGGAGAAGGTACTGGAAGGAAAGGAGAAACTTTTTGACCATTTGAAGGTGGATATTAGGCCGACTGTTTAGTTCTAGTGACTTAGAGAAAACAGAGGGTGTCACTACCTGGAGCAGGGATTCAGATACATTGACGCAACAGATTACGTAATTTTTTAGTCTTTGCTATGGCAACTGGGTCTACGGGTTACCGGATAATGTACATCATGTTGGGTGAATACCTATTAGAAGAACACAGAGAAACTGGAAAAATGAATCCACGATCCGCAAAAAAAAAAAAAAAAAAAAAAAATGCAAGGTCCCACTTATACCCCCCCCCCCACAAAAAAAAAAACAAAACGCCC
>Ga0123355_10007357_pt1 | contig 16492 bp, 15 predicted proteins | sample TergutEmb28metaG_3_FD_89872 | JGI IMG/M metagenome (GOLD analysis project Ga0123355, IMG submission 89872) | Embiratermes neotenicus P1 segment gut microbial communities from Petit-Saut dam, French Guiana - Emb289 P1 | ecosystem: Host-associated > Arthropoda: Insects > Digestive system > Gut ...
AAACACTCTCACACACCACACGCTCACTCAATCAGACACACACACACACACACACACACACACACACACACACACACACACACACACACACACACACACACAGTCACTCACTGAAAAACTCTCTCTTTCTCACTCACACTCACACACCTCACTCGTCATCTATCCACACACTACTTACCGCTAAATCAATTGTGTTCTGATGGAGTGACAAACCAGCACCAGTTGATTCAGGAAGGTTATGAACATGGATTCAGGTCATGTGGCATGCCCTGCTGTGTTGCTGGCTTAATGTTTTCTGAGGTTTGAAGGGAATTTAGTTCCTTCATTAGCAAGGGTTGAGGAGTCCAAGAAGACGTCATTGTCTGCCTAGCAGCTACCTCCCCTCCGCATTCCTTCTTTCAACCCTACCCTTTGTAACTTGTGTTCTGTCCTTGTTGCATTCTGGATTATTACTGTTGTGACAGGGGGAGATGTGCAATGTGGGTAGGGTGTGGGAGCAAGCACCTCACTTTAGCTCACACATCATCTGTATTAATGCTCTTCCTCACCTGATTGTGCCTAGCTGATAATGAATCTTCTTTACAAATATTGTGGAGAAACTAATTTTTTTAGGCTCTTGAGAAGAATGTGCAATGCAAGCAAGTCACATGTTTCAAAGAGGACAGCATTTTCTAAATAAGCATTCGGTATATGTAGCAGTAATAACTTTGAGTAGACCACTTTTGAGGTAATACTGACAGTTTTCATGTATGGAAGTTTAAGACAGTGTATTTCAGAAAATGTGTGAGTGAACCACAGAAGTGAATATTATTAATTTTTTATTACTGTTTTCAGGGCTTTCAACCCACTTTAGACATGTCCCACTTTTCAACTTGGACACATCCTTCCCCTGACACTTCACATTTGTCTTACCATCAGCATCCAGCACTTGGGCACATCACTCAACTGGATGACCATAATACTGCCTCACAGGACTACCAATTCACCAACACAGACCACAAACCCATCCATTACCCACCAGTTCCTTCTGTCTATGACACACCCAATGAGGATGCAGAGGACCGTGTGGACAACCAGTACAGCAACGGTAAGATGAAGCATAACCAACATAGCAGAAGTAAAAATCTGTGAACTTGTGGGGACAAGAGGGGTGTCATGTCCAGTGTTTAGAACATGATTTTTTATTTCTTATGTTGAATGTGGTGCTGCATGAAGTTGAAACTGGAGAGTAATGTCCCTGCTACTTTTTGTCTGGTTATATAAAATTATTGCACAACCTGCCCACCAATTTTGAACTTATCTTTCTTGTTAATGAGGCATGTTTTAAAGACAGCAATTATTAGTACTGCAAATTTTGGTTTTGTCATCCTGTTGTGCTTGTAAATAACAGCAGATGTCTATATTACTGCTGTCACACATACAATGAAATATTTTTTTTGTGCCTCGTGACATTTGGAGGCAATGTGCTGGCCTCATTTTCAATGGTTGAGATGCTCAAAACTGTTCTTTGTTCTTGGTAAACATTTTGACTCTTGGAGATGAAGCCACTGTGTTGCCTTAATACATTGGCCATACAATGAAGCATCATATCTCACAAGAACAGAGTCATCAGATACACCATTGTGAAAGCCTCAGAACTTGCATATTACATACTAACTTGTAACTGAATGATATGTGAGGGTATAAATTCGTAAGTTGTGGTGTCATTCTGCAATTACCTGCTCAATGTACTGTACACTTATCACAATTCTGAAAATATCTGTTTGTGTGTTTTTATTCCTATATTTGAAATACCCATCTAAATTTGTGATCCAGACTGCTGTCACACATTGTTTTATGTTTATTTATTTATGTATTTATTATCAGTGTATTGTATAATGCAAAAAAAAAAAGGTAATAATTCTTATTATTTTAACTACAACTGACCAGTCATATGAGAGGATAATGTAACATTTATGGGCTAATCTAATTCGTCTGTTATCACCTTAAAAAGTGCTCACTTAATGTTTTATCATAACCATGTAGACCTTGCTTGTGAGGTCACTCACAAACCAAGGTGTGTTGTAACCATGGCAGTGAAGTGTGACTCAATAAGTTATTCACACACCCAGTTGTAAGGGTAGAAAACTGAAACATGCTTCTAGCAACTTTATTATTGTTGCTATCTCATCAAAATAACCCAGGTATTCAGCACAAATGTCTATCAGATGATTGCCATCCAGTCGTGCTGTCATAAGTAACCATACTCGAACCATGGCAATATTGTAGCCATGGAAACACCATAACAATGGAAATCATAGAAACCGTGGGAGCCCCCATTGGGTTCTCACTCACAGACCAAGCTCTATCATAACCATTGCAAACTTGGTGTGACTCACTCACTCACTCTCTCAGCCAATCACACTCAGGGCATTTTATACAGGGAGATAAATTATATGCAGACTTCATGGACTGCTATTAATGCACGTCAAAGATGTATATTCTGAGCTGCTTGTCTGCACATGTGATGTGTATGCAGCTGTCAGGATTACTTGTGCTTACCTAACCAACCAACCAACCAACCAACCAACCAACCAACCAACCAACCAACCAACCAGCCACATAACTGACCCCATGGAAAAAGTTTGTCTTGAATTAATACTTCCTCAGGTAGTGAAAACATTCGTTGCATTTTATTTTACCTGAGCCAAGTGAATCCAGTTTATGCCCACCCATCTTACTTCGTTAAGACCCATTTCATTATTATTCTCCTGTTTGCACCTATGGCTGCAAGTGACCTCTTTCCTGTCAGGTTTCCCCAGCATAACCCAGTATGCATTTCTGTTCTTTCCTCATACATGCCACATGTCCTGGCCAAGACTCTGTGTAACATATCAGAGGATCTGTATTTTTATACTGAGCGGGTTTTTAACCCCTTGCACAACCCACAAGGATAGTTGACCATTTACATTCATCAGGTGCTGAGGTTGAGAATAGAGATATATGTCCACTCCCCACCATATGCCTTCATGGTGTGTGCGGGGATGTTAACTGTACCTTTTCCAGATTTGAATATCGATATAATCTGTGCCGGAATAGCGGCAGTGTTAGTGACAGATGTGTTGGATAGCAGCAGCGTTAGTGACAGATGTGCCACAATAAGTACAGCCTCCTGAGTTTTCGACACTCTCTGCGTTGATTGGCTTTTGTAATAAAACGACGATGCTGTCTGGACCTCCTTTCATGGTGGTTAACCCTTTAAAGCCCAACGGTCACTATATGTGGGTAAGTTTCACCCTTTTTATACGCCACGAAGGCCCTTAGGGTGAGTAGAGGTATAGCTATACTCTTTCTAGGACCTCGGCACTAGATGGGGTGGGGGTTCAGCCCCACGCCCCGGCCGCCTCTACCCCCGGGAAAGACCGGTGCCCATTGTACAGGAGGCTGGCTGGGCCCCTGGGCCGGTCTGGACAGGTGGAAAATCTCGTCCCTACCGGGATTCGATCCCGGACCGTCTAGCCCGTAGTCAGTCGCTATGCCGATTGAGCTACGCGGCACACGGTCACTATATGTACCACAAGGTTTAACATTCACAATTTCTACTTTCTACCCACACAGTGTATTTATGTGTTTTGTGTGGATCTGAGAACAAACAGCCATTATTTCACTGTACAGCATTGACTGGTTGGTTTTTATAACTGAGACGGAGTGTGTTTAATTTCGTTTAATTTAGTCTTTGTCGTGTTCCTGTGAAGGTATTCAGGCAGTAGTTACAGCTGCATTGTTGGACTGATTGGTGTGTGTCTGTCACATAAGTAGCCTACGTAAGAAGTGTCCGCTATTGGTTCGCGGTCCTGTGGTTGTGGTCTTTACAGAACAAACGGTTGTAATTACGGTTGTGGCCTCACGGCAGTTCGTTATGACTAAATTGTCCATAAAAACAAGGCCGATTGAAGAGGACGATTCTCTGGCATTTGATTGTGTTGCAGTAATTAGCCTTTGTAGGCCTGCGTTGTTTGCGTTTGCACATTCATAAGTACTGCTGATTGAAATTCATAACAATGTTTGGGATTAGAAACCGCACAAAACACAAGCGTGCAAAAATGTAGAGGTATTCCAGTGTTGGTTGCAGCTGTTAGTTTATTGTCAATGTCAGTGTGTTGTGCAGGTACAGTGGTCTTCTTACTCTCTTCCTTTCATACGGCAGTTTTGAACCGTTGGTGAATCGCGGAGAGAATATCACTCGCTGCATGCAACAGTGGCACAATCCAAAAAGTATCCATTTGGAGTTAGTACTACGATTGAACTGAAAAATGTAACAGCTACGTACCGCGCTAGATGTCATTTTTGGGGCATGTAGTTGTTACATTTTGAGCTCAAACATTGTATTAAATCCGAACTGGCAATCTTTGCATTGTGCTACTATTGCATTCAGTCAGCGATATGGTCAGAAAAAGTCTTCATATGGCGTGGTGATGGAATGTGCCTGCGTTTCGGGGAAGGTGCTGCCTCCATCTTCAGGGTGACTAAACTGGGTCAAGTTGATACAGAAGTGACGTGGTTCAATGCAGCATGTCTGAGGGAATTTGACCACCGCACATTCGCGGCGTCCACTTGGCTGTACGTTCGTCTGAAACGTCGGAACGTTTAAGCTCAAGACACGGCCATTCTTTGAACAACAACAGTGTTGGGATTTTATAGTGACAGGTGCTGAACAGCAGTGCTGGGCTGTTCAGCGCTCCCCGATGTGCGACAGAGTATTGCTTTTTTTAAAGGCTACTATGCTTTGCCCGTTTGTCCTTCTGGTAAAAGCAATGTGTAGATGAAGCATGGGGCATCGATGGAGTGATACTAAAAGGGTAAAACAGAAATAATGGTAGAAAAGCCTCTCTCATGCCACTTTGTCCATCACAAATCCCGCCTGGACTGGCCTGACATCGAACCCGAGCCTTCGCGGTGGGGGCCGACGATGAATCATTTATCGTTCGTTATACTTATTTAAATGTTATCCCTGTATAAAACTGCTTGAAGTAAGTTTTGTCGACGTAATTCGCCTTGCAAGGACAGCGATAATCACATGGTTGTTGTGCTCAGCATTGCACCACTCCTCCATTTTGATGTTTCGTTCATCGATCATCGACGCCATATAATTTTACTAATTGACAGCGTCGTTATACAACCCCTTTCTCCCTTCCTCCCCTCTCTGCCTCTGAGCTGCTCTAACATTCAAGAACTCGGCATTTCGCCCACACAGCCTGTTTGCAGTAACAATGGTTGTGTTCCAAGACATGGCTATTCGGTTAGTCCTTGTACAGTGTTGTGTGTTGTAAGAACTGGTTATTGAGAACTATTTAAATGAGCTGTAGGCTTTATAATGTATGTAGATGTCCTGACTGGTTAAGCTTAAACACTCAATAGAGCGGAATGCTTATTGAGAAGCTAACATTTCCTCATCTAGTAAAGAAATATCCCGCATTTCCTGGCAACTAGAATTTCCTTACGGTCATCACAATAGCGCGCTACTTGACGCTGTCTTGGGCCAGATTAATCCAGTCGGCGCCCTCCTATTTTATTTTTAAGATTAACATAATATTACCCTCCCATCTAAGCCCACGTCTTCCAAGTGGCCTCTTTAGGTTTCCCCACCAAAACTCGGTATGCATTTTGCTTCTCCCCATACGTGTTACATGCCCCACTCATCTTTTCCTGCTCCAGCTGATCACCCTAATGATATCTGGTCAGCAGTACACATGGTGATGCTCCTTACGCAGTTTCGTCCAGTATACCGTTACTGCCTGGGCGTGAAAAAGATGTGAAATTGTCCCTGTTGACGCCGTGAGGCGTATGGAGGGAGTGGAGGTGTAGCCGCACTGTTCCATATGCTGGGCACGAGATGGAACTGAATAGAGTGCCTCACCCTCGGCCGCTTTACTTAGGGGGAATGAGCCTCCGGTGCTCCCTGAGTAGGAGTCTTCTTGGGCTCCAGAGCCGTCCTGGACGTTTCGGAGAAGAGAAAATCTGCTGATGCCTGGATACGAATTCTGGATCGTCCAGCCCGCATCCTAGTCACTATATCAACTGAGCTATCCCGGATGCGACTTGCACGTCGTGGGGCCTCCATATCTTCACCAACGCAATCCCCAACATCCTCCAGCTGTGTTCTTTAATGTTAGGAACCAAGTTGCACACCCACACAAAGCAGATAGGAAATTCAGCCTGCAGCCGTGTATGGAAGTGTCGCTGTGAACAGCGGAACAGCGGCAGGGCGTACGCAGGTGCGAGAATTTTGTAGGAACGGCGTGGATCTTGAAGATAAATGGATCGGGGTGGAAGTGTGGATTAGGGGTGGAAGTCACAGTGAATGGGGTCGTGTAACTGTCGGCGCGGCTCAGCGTTGGGGGAGGGGAAGGGGTTGTGTACGCCAGTCTTGCAAGGACTAATTGAAACTGTGCACAAGAGAACTTAACCTACAGGGACCCTTGTGTCTCGCTGCGTGGTGTGGGCCTGACAGCCACGTGACCCGGCTACGAGGATTCACTTCCTGGCAGCAGAATTTATCTTCTTTTGACTGTTGTTTGTCCCGATGACGCGCGGGTTCGTTTGCACAGAAGTGACAACTTTATTAGACTGACAGAAGTGAAACATTGGTGCTAGTCGCCACAATACAACATAATGCAGGCTGTACTCGACTTTCAGCACTTGTCATTGTAACTGTTAGCAAGGACTGTACGCATGCAGCACATTTCAGAGCTGTGATAAATATCCTACCTGCCAAATTTAATAGCTTACCGTCTCCTTCTTTATCCCTACCTACGCCCACTCGCCTTGCTGTCGGTTTAAACGCACCATCCATCACAGCCAGCGGCTTCATTAAACCGGCAGACTCATTGCTGCCAAAGTGACGGATGAAAGTATCCTCACTGCCGGCTTCCGGGTTTCCTTTCCTAATGCCGCTGACGAAGGTTTGCCATGCTTTATGACGTCAGTTCGTCCTTTTTATCGGAAAAGAAATTTATTTGAAATTATTAAGTTTGCGACACCGTGAATGTAACGATTCATCGTACGACTGTTGCAACTTGTGCTTTCGTTTCGAAAAACGGATGTACGTCCGTCAACAGGGACGATAGTGTTAAACGCATTCTGTTAAATGCATGGACTCGATATCTTGGGTTCAACAGAATAGGTTTTATATAATATAGGTTAATGATTTTATCGTACGGCTGTTGGTTATCACATCTTGTCGGTTCGTTTTCATATTAACCTAGCCCATTCAGCCGACCACCCAAATGCGCAAGAAGTGACAGACGATAGTTGTCAGATAAAATAATGAGTCTGTATTACCCGATTTGACTACGAATCCACAGCCAGGTTCCTGTACGTTGTGTGTCAGTGGGCAGCACGATTTTGGCAAGCAGGGGGTTGACCCGCTGTTTTGTATGTGTGTGTGGATGAACATGCATATTTATGTATTTATTTATTTATTTATTTATTTATGACTTTTAAAGACTTTCATTAGCTCAGCTATACAGCGGCGAATGGTGTAATATTTTGTGAATCATGAAGTGGAACGATATTTTAAGTGAGAACTCTTCAGTTGCCTGATGGGACAAGAGAAGACGTAAGGAAAATCTAAATAAATTTAACAGGTGTCGAAAGAGGCATTTGAACCTGCGATATCCTGAGTGCGAAGAAGGAAAGCTGATCATCCGATAGTGAATTTGGGTGGGAAGTACAGAGCTGAGGGTGTCTGAGAACAGATACACATACTGTGCAGAGAGTGTGGTTTAAGGAAAGAACAAATACTGAGTGTCAAGGGTAATCGTGGCCTTTATTTTGAGAAAGCACACAAATTCACTGTGTGGGCAAATGTCTGTGATTTTTAGCGTTGAAAGGTGCAGTAGTTGCCTCTGCCACTGTGCTTTGTTGTGTTAATGTAGACATTTTGTCTGTACGAAGGTTGTGGTTATCACAGGTCTGATGATGGATGTGCTTCTTTATTATGTCATTTCGTGCCGTTTATTACCACACTTTAAGGTGCTGTGATAACACAAGCCTCGGTTTTACGTCGTTAGCCTTCCAATTAACGTTACTGCCCTCTTAATAACGATATAAATCCTGTCACATTAAGGCAGCTCGTGGTAGCAGCTGTTCAGTGAAACCCATAAAATTCATTCGCATTGCTCGAAGTTGGCCAGTGTTTATCTCCGTGTATCGGGACGGCAGCCCAGCTGATGGTCTTGTTAGTGGTTTGTCCGTTATACGCTGCATCAGAAAATCACCGTCTTCATTAACAGTGGCAGTTCTATGTACCACCTTACTTAACAATCTGGGTTCTGCCCACATATATAGGCCTATGTCTTCAGGTGATTCTTAAACTAAACAGCGATTGTTTACCTAATCAACGTCAACAGGTCGATCTTGATATTGCAGACGCACTGTGTTCTCTTTGGGGTAGGAACTGAGTCTTGGTGCGTTAATTAGGTGCTTCAGGTCATTGGTCGCCTGTCACCGCTCAGGTCCGGGTTTGATCCCAGGTCAGTCCATGTGAAATATGTGGTGGACAAGGTGGTACTAGGACAAGTTCCTCTGCCAGTACTTCGAGTTTCCCTTGGCAGGGTGGTTCCGCCAATTCTTCATGCCCATCTTCGTCTTAATACTTGTCGTGTTAGAAGGACAAGCAGGCGAATCGCGAAACAAAGCAGTGTTCTGTAGCGTAGTGTTCAGCGGTGGACAGAAAAGTACCTTATGTACAGGCTTCACAAATTAAAGTGGCAAATGTCTAGTGGAAGTACTTAACGAACGGCCATTTAGTGGTGTGAGTTTAGGCAAAGAATATACGGCCGTCGCCCGCCATAGCATTCCGTAAAATTTAAGAAATTTGTTATTAGCTCGTAAGCACCTCGATGGAGCCTAAAGCTTTATTACCGTGTTTGTAATGTCCTACCTTGATGGACCCTAAAGCTTTGTTGCCGTGTTCCTGAGCCATTCACCCTTTAAAAGTAAAATTTCTTTTTGTGTACAGCTGTTTGGTGTCACTTGTTTCACATATATCGATATTGCACGAAATTGTCGCATCGGTATCGATTTGGCTACAGGCTATCCTACGTCTGTCGGCGCTTGGCGTCCGTTTAGTTCTTCACCCTTCTTGACGACTTTCATATAGAATGTGGACGTCAGATATATAGTGGAAGTGGAAGCGTAGTTAGTCTTTGAGCGCATCGCGCTGCGGGTCTTATTTACAGCTATAATTTACTTTCAAAGTTGCCTGATTTCAAAATTGCTCTCATATGTGAGTATTCGATACAGCAGCTTATGTCTTTCTTTTTGCTGTCCAATAATGTAATGACTGAAATATGTAGAACTATAATTTTGCCGTCTGTTATATGGGGTGAAACTTGGTCTGTCACATTTAGGGAGGAACATAGGCCGAGGGCGTACGAGAATAGGGCGCTGAGGAGGATATTTGGGACTAAAAGAGAGAAGATAGGAGACTGGAGACAACTGCATAGTGAGGAGCTCCGTGATTTGTATGCCCTATAAAATTTTATGCCTATGATCTGATAAGGGGCGATAAGATGGGCCGGGGGTGGGGTGGGGAGTGGAGAGGTGTGTTCATGTGCCACTATAATGGGAAGAAAAGTGGATGCATACGGTGTTCTGATGGGGAAACCTGGGGGAAAAGGCGGCTTGAAATACCTATCCATAGACGGAAGGAAATTAAATTAGTTCACAACTACGATGGGTGGGCGTGGACTGGATTCATTGGCTCTGGATAGGGAAAAGAGGCGGGCTGTTGTGAGCACGGTAATGAACCTATAGATCACATAGAAGATGCGACTGTTAGCTTTTCAGGATGGGCCCTGTTTCTGTTATGAATGACAGGAAGGATACAACCTGATGAATAATTGGATACAAGTGGAACAAAGATTGTGATCAGTTCTGTATGGTTTTGGTTGAGTTGTGGCGGCCACCTGACTGCCTGGATATTAGTGGAGAAGAGGCTTTCTGGAAAAGCTAATTGCTCCTGAGAAAATCACGAAATATCCAGCATTTAATGGACGTTTATTATCCTCTCAACATGAGTCAGTTACTGGTCCCTTTCCTGAGCTACATGAATCCATTCCACGTCCTCCCATCCTATTCCTTTAAGATCCTTATTATATTTATCTTCCCATCGACGTCTAGGTCTTCCAAGTGATCTCTTGCCTTCTGGTTTCCCCACAAGAACCCTCTATGCATTTCTTTTCTCCCCCATTATTGAATAATTAAATTAGATGTTAAGCCGAATGTTAGGTTTATTAGTACTTTGATGTATTGTCCCGATATTTGCCCGGTGGGACTGACAAAAACCACGCGAAGATGGGGCAGTCGGTATTCCGACCGAGAGTCGAACAGGGTATATCTTGAACACACGATGGAGAAACGCAGTCGAAGAGTACGGAGATAGTGAAGTATCCAGCTGGCAGAACGAATCGCATTGTTGGAGCACAGCACGAGGCTAATGAAGCTGCCACCGGCGCTGGGAAACAAGAGACTGTAATTATTTTCAGTAAAGATATATTCACAGTGAGTAATGCCACAGCACCTACCTTCGATTATGTACATTAACCTCTACAGTGCGTTTGTTTTATCGTGTCCTTGGGCAACCCAGCTGTCACGGGATGTCCCTGCGGTTGCCGGCTTTCTGTGCCTCAACGCTGCCGTGGTGGATGCGGTGATAGAAGAGAGACCCTGGCTTCTGTTCCTGTTGTGGAGAGACCGCAGGCGTACAATTACTGATAATCAAAACGCTGGATTTCTGGGTTAAGACGCTGTGTGGTGTGGTTACCGTGGACGATAGGGCTCCCTTCGTTCAGACAGAAGTGGCGTAACCAGATGAATCTGATACGCCGACATCGCGAACCAACCAGTGTCTCTCATGATCGGCTCTGATGTGATTCGTTCACTGCGATGTCGCGACGCACCTTGTTGAACAAAATGAACTTCGGCTTGGTTCAAACTGTACATTAGTCATGCTGACGCGAAGTAGGCGTCAGCGTTTGTGATCCTCTAAACGTTTAGAGCTTAGCCTGAATTATACTTGGCGATCCAGTCCGCACCGCGCAGTAAACACTTCTACTTGGTTACACAACATAATCAGCTAATACTGCATAGGGAAATAATTGCTGTTTGTTCTGAGATCCATAGAAACAAATACACTGCATGGGCAGAAGGTGGAATTTGTTAATGTTGATGTTGATGGTACAAATAGTAACCAGTGTAGTTGAAAGGTTAATATAAGCTTTTTTTTGTGCATCCTTCTTGTAAATCTGCTGTGGTACCCACAAGTTTGCACTGCAGTGATCGATGTACATTACGGGGATATTCCATATAAAGATCAGTTTTAGGCAGTTGTATTAGTGGGGCCAGTGGCCTGTTGTAATCGTGACGCAGCCCTGGAAGTTTGGAGCGTTGATGCATTGTATTTGTTTCGTGCCTTTCTGGTAACGTCTTGCATATCATCTACGATCGCTACCTACCTTATTCTTTTCATTTAATTATTCACTTTGTACTGTTAGACACCACAATGTGAGCAGGTGAGAACGTCGTTAAAGAAATCACTAATATAGTAAAATAGTAGGGAAATAATTGGCAAATATGGCACGTATGCAGAAAAAGAGAAATTAGGGCAGGATTTTGGTGCGGCAATCTGGAGGAAAGATACTACTTGGAATACATAAGCTTAGATGGCAGGGTGGTATTAAAATGGACCTAACCAAATAAGATGGAAGGTGGACTGGATTAATTTGACGCAGGATAAAAGTGGCAGGCTGTTGTGAATACGGCGATGAATCGTCCGGTTGTTGAAAATGCGGATCTTCGACTAGCTGGCCAGCAATTAACTTCTCACAAAGGGCTCTGCTGAATGGAGTTAGTCAGTCACACATTTCTGTGAGGCTGTACTATTGTATTATATTTGGTCCTGAATATAACGACAACAACGGATGAAATGTCGCAGCAAAGTGTATTTGCAAACGCTGGACTAGTTTTACGGTCGTGTCATCAGTTGAACCGCGATGAATTTGTTGGAGTATGCGCTAAAAACATAAAACTTTACTTTCTTCCGTTGGCAGGCTGTCAAAGGTCTGGTCGTCTACGGCACACCTGACTGTGCCAAATTTATTGAAATTATACCTTGTCTTCTCGTACGTAATTTGACCCTGAATTTCATGACCTAACATTTACTGGGTGTATGGATATACATGACCCTGTTTTCTTTTTTTAAACAAGTTGAGTTACTACATGCAGAGGGCTCTGAAGTAAAAATGCAGGGTTTATGTTTTACCCGACAACTATCGTTTGCCATTTTCTACCGCTGCTGGTCCGCGCGTTTGTGCGTTCATGTTAATGGGTTGTCCCATAAAACAGTGATTATTCTTCGGTTTGCATCAGCTCCCTGGATGGCCGTGTTTAACAGTTTCGTCAGATATAGTGAGATCTTGAGTGGAGCTTCTTTGTGGTGCGGAGGTAGCGTCACTTCAACATCAGTAGCCGAGATAGCTCGGTCAGTGTAGCGATTGCGGGCAGTGGTAAGAGATTTATGTCAGCTGCAAAACGTCCAGGCTTGGAGGTCCACCCAACAGCATGCAATTCGGTGGTTACGGGGGTTCTTTCCTGGGGGTAAATCACCCAGGGCATGAATTTGATCATTCATGTCCGCCTAGTGTCGAGGTCAAGAATGAGTAACGCCATACCTCTCCTCCCCCTGTATCTGTCAATGGCGTGGACAGGTATAGCTTTACCTTTACCTTTACCTTTACCTTCATATAAATACAGTACATAACTGCAGTCGGCGCGGCATGCTCGCTGCTAGGCTTACCTCAGAATGCCCAGACAACCTTATGACTGTTGATTTAAGGATGTACTCTCCTGCACAGAGGTTGGTGTGTCGTAGTGTCCGTCAGTATGCATGGAACAGCGACTACCACCCAAGTGTTGTTACTGGGAGTTTTCGAAACATTTCAACTTCCGTTAAAATCGAATGAAGGTAACAGACACACTGCATGACGACGTACATACATGTATGTGATTTCTCTTTGTAACTGATACAGATCGCATCTCATGTACGCGCTGAGGCTGAAGAAACAGTTGAGCATCGAACATCGAGCGCGATCAATTGTATACGTCTAGTTTCGGACGTTGAAGGGTTATCGATTGTAAGCGTCCCCGTTTAAGATATATCGACGGTGATCAGTTTTGTATCTGTTGCTAACCTACAGGGAATCTTACGATGTGTGTTGAAGTGTCAGTGTTCTGTTGCGGAGTCTTTGTAAATGTAACATGTAGCGACAGTAACAGAGGGAATGCGCGAGAAGTGTTACATTCTACCGACATATTTTAACTTGTTAATATTATTCTTTGTCTTGGTATCAAGTGCCTATAGAAGGTTACTGACTTGTGGGATGTGATGCCGTGTTATCTGGTAGCTGGTTACGAGCCGTGTGGGAGCGAAGGGCGCCTGCGAGACGTGTACTTGCTGTCAAAGTACACGGCGTCACGTCCCGGAAGATAGTAAAGTTTGTAGTAACTGCCTTGAGAAACCAAATCTCACGAAGTGTGTTTTCCATAACTTCCCTCCCCCCACTCCGAAGGCTGCTGCTACCACTTCTACTGACAACTTACCTCTGGGGGAGTGGGGGTGCAATTACGTGCATTCTTATCCTCAGCTCTACAAGACGTGAAGGGTCAGCTTCAAGCCTCGGCCGCTGTACCAAGGGTATAGGGACCCCGGTTAGTGGAACCTAAGGCTAGTCTTCGTCGAGACGTTGAATTCCTGCCGGGAATCGAGCCCTGGTCTGTAACTCGGTAGCGATGTATTGCACTGACTGATAATACGAGGAACGTTCAATAATTAATGTTCCGTGTTCCGTAGCCTATAACATTTGTGTTACTCAAGCACTTACTGTCGGTAGGAGGCAGCACTTGTAGGAAACACTTGGGAGGTCGGCGATTTGGCAGTAATGAAGTGGAAATGGCTATCCGTGAAAGGTTCTGAATGCGGAATCATCCGATTTCTACCGAGACGGAGTTTTTAGACTCGTTCCAAGCTGGGAAAGAAGCGTAAATATGCTTGGGGATTATGTCAAAATGTACTGATGTTTCAGTGGAACAAATTAGCTACATTTAACTCTGTAATTACTTTTCATTTAATTGCTGTGGCCTAGGGAGCCTTACTAATTGAACATTCTTCGTAATTGATAGTAATGACCGCAGGTTCTATACAGGTTAGGGAATGGGTAGGCTGTTAGCTTCTGAAAGGAACTCTGGCCTTTGGAGTTAGTTACATTTGGGTTAGTCGAGAGTTAGAAGAGCAAATATTGGTACGAATTGGTGAAGGGAATTGGGGCCTTTTTGCTAAAAGTGACTGCTCTTTTGATTGATTGATTGATTGATTGATCTATTGATCGATTGAACGTTTCGCAATGGCAGCGAACTTTTGTAATGCTGATGTCCGGAGCTGATGTGAACTCGAGAAATACAAACGCTTTTACATTTGTCACGAACTAAAAGATTTGGAAAAGTAAAATTTGACTGTGACGTCAGAATTCCGTCATGACCATTTATAAGCACGTATGAAGTTCGGTCGATTTCTGCGAGAATTTCGGGTTTCCCGTCATTATCCTTCCACAACACGCTCCATACTTGTCTTCAACTTAGTACAAGCGGACGAAGGCTGGGAACCTCCGAACAGAGGAATGTTCCTTCGGATATCTGGGAAAAGTACTTTCATATTGTTTTCTTTTTTCAGGTTTCAAAGAGTCAATGAAGGTTTTGTTAAACTCGAATTGCTGCGCGGGCGCATGGCATCTGCCGGGGACGCACGCCCACATGCCGATCGCGTTATAAAGCGCGCGGTGTGTCGCGATTTACAGCATCCATCGCTGCCTGACGATGCGTGCAGTAAGGAGAGAGGCGCTGCTGGTCCTGACGGTGGCCGCGATAGCACTCATGCGGGCTGCGGACACAACAGGGGCGACGCTGCGGCAGGTGAGCAGCTGAAACAGGAAACACTTCGTGTCGTAAGCAGTGGTAACGCTGTGTATCTTTTATTCAGAAGTTCCGCATTTTGCGCACGCACTGCATTCACGTTGTCGGTACGATTGTAAGGGAAAATACCAATTATTTCCTGACCGAACTAATCTGTTGGCGTTTGTCATGGAGATGCAATGCGTTTTCTTTGCGATAGGGATTGAGTATTTAGATTTTATTTCGCAGAACTTGAGGTCTCGCAGAGTTAAGAGAACGGAAGAAAAAGAATCATAATTACGGATTTTAGTCGACCGATTCCAGCTAGATCAACCCTTCAATACGAACATAAACATAATTTGTATTCAAATATTCAGTCCGTACCGCGCAGTAAACACACCATCTCAGTTATTAAAACCAACCAGTCATGCTGTACAGTGAAATAATCGCTGTTCTCAGATCCACACAAAGCACTTAAAACACACTGTGTGGGCAGGACTTAGAATTGCTGCATGTAAAACTGGCGGTACATATAGTTACCACTGGGCTTTAAATGGTTCAAGACACTTGTTACACTTAGTGTAGATTCTGCACCTTCAGTTGAAGTCATGTCGGTGCCCAAGGCAGACTGAGATGTGAGCAGTAACGTTGTGTAGGGAACGGTTACACACTGAAAAGCAACAAATAGTAGTGACGTCTATAATTCATTTACTTGTCAGAAGTCAGTCGGCCTTTTTGTCTGTGTGATGAAAGTTTGAGCTGCGCGAGTTTTTAGGTTTTCGCAACGATGCAGTTGACGTCTCCGTTGTTCTGGTATGTGACGCTGTGTCAAAGGATGGTAGGCGCTCCACGTTTCGAGACAACGTGGTCGCCGCTCAGTTTCTGCTAGTATGTCACTGTAGCTGTTTATTTTGTTAGTGTCAGTAGCTGAGATTACAGCCGTATTGCGTCAAATGTCAGAGTGACAGTGAGTTGGGAATCACATGAAAGCAGTCGGTTCTGGTATGATTTGAGATATATATCGTCATTTTTCTGGCGCGACTCAGTAACTGCATTAAAACCTCAGAGTAGCAGGCCTCCGGGCCTGAGGTTTGACCCCGAAACCTCCGTCTGTGCTGCACACACCACCTGAGAGCGTCTGCTGTTAAGTTTTGCCGACAGCATTTGCATGTCCATTTGTTGTAATGAAGACTGAAATTGATTGTCATTGTGTATATCGGTTCAGTTCGTACCTTCCAGAGAACACAGTTGTTAAATCGTGTATGTTGAATGAACGACTGTTTCTTGCAGAATGCTTACATAAACCGCGTTAGCAGAATGAGAACTTTTTAATCCTGGCGGTACGTAGGGTAGGCACTTGGCTGTGCTGCATGCAGACTTTGTATATTAATATTTGTGTATTCCATCACGTTGTGTATAATAGATCAATATTTATGTATCAAAAACCGTCTTACACAACAATGTTTGCTAAAAGCAACAAATAATATTATTACTACATGTTTCGACC
>Ga0123355_10007358_pt1 | contig 16491 bp, 17 predicted proteins | sample TergutEmb28metaG_3_FD_89872 | JGI IMG/M metagenome (GOLD analysis project Ga0123355, IMG submission 89872) | Embiratermes neotenicus P1 segment gut microbial communities from Petit-Saut dam, French Guiana - Emb289 P1 | ecosystem: Host-associated > Arthropoda: Insects > Digestive system > Gut ...
AAGGAAGTGCTGACGACGCGGGCCAAGAAGGCCCGCTAGGAGGTGCTGACGCAGGATTGCGGCAAAAAGACCGCTGCATTGGGGTGGTTTTGAAGGGGCATGAGTATAGCAAGCTCTGTATAATAGACTAGCTCACATGAATGGAGTGCAAAGCATGAAACACATGAATGGAGTGCAAAGCATGAAACCCTTGCAAAGATACATAAAGAAAAGAAGTCTAATAATACTGCTTATCTTAAGCTTTTTACTGGTGACAGTTTCCACGGTTACCGTTTTTGCGGACAACACTAACCCCAACATCCCATCAGTAAGCATCCGCCATGAAGCAGTAGGCAATCATGGAGGCAATCAGATACATCGTATGGTTGTATCGGCACGAGCCCCCAGTGGCTTTTCACTTTTTGGGATAGTGATATCTTACGATAACAGTATTATTGTGCCTGTTAATAGCGATTCCTACGCGGATATCCCAACCCCTACCAATACCGTGGCACACAGCGTTACAAGGGAGCCTTTTTCTGTGCTGGCCCCCGGATTTACTGAAACACCAGATGCTTGGCTTGTGAAGGGTTTTCGGACGGGATTTTCATTTGACGTATTTACCATTGATGGTGGGGTAACTTCTAATGCCTTAACTGACGTGTTTGCGTTTTATTACCGGACAACAGGCAGCGGCGCAGGAGCCTTTAGAATAGAAGACGGGCGTTATGCGGGGAGTATGGTAGGCATGGAGACTCAGACGTCTTTTGTACGGCCTGGGATAAAGATACAATCTAGCGGTGCAACATATATATGGGGGCCAAATGACGCAAATCACGATTATGCAGAAATAGCTGATGGAAATATTATTTTAACCGGGGGTCCGGCACCTGATCCAACGCCATCCCCTTCACCAGAACCCGGCGCAACCCCAGGGTCTACCCCTGTACCTGGCTCAACCCCAGCACCTGGGACTTCTCCATCCCCGGCGCCTGGCGGAGGCTCTGACGCAAGACCTAACCCTACAACTAACCCCATAGCAATAAGCTTTTCGATTTTTGGTGCTGTTGTAATGCTTGGGCTTGCGTCTACGGGAATACTTAACCTAACCAAGAAGCAAAAAGCCCAAGCCGACCAGTATAATACAGATTTAACACGCCATAATCGTGAAAAGCGGATTGCTGATATGTTGGATGAATAGGAAAAAAAAGACGCTGTATGCCGCGGGGTTTTCTGATGTGCGGGAAGTTTGGGGCAACGGCAATACGGCTATTCTCGTCGCAAGGAAATAAATTCTTCCTGCAATGTTCAATAAAGCTAAAAGCCGTGCGTGCGCGGCTTTTTTGGTATAAAAACACTCAAGATTCGGAATACTTAATACTGTAAACGAGCACCAGGAGTGAGATACCCCTCAAACCACCGAAATACTTACAATAAACCCCAATAAACAGGAGCGCAATCATGACCAAAGCTGACAAACCATCCAATAATGATATAATGAAATATGAAATCGCAGAAGAACTAGGCTTACTAGACAAAGTTAACGCCACCGGCTGGAAAAGCCTCACTGCCAAAGAAAGCGGTAGACTTGGCGGTATATTGGCACGAAGAAAAAAACAGCAAAAAGTTGAATAGTTGCTGCGTAATGATTCGGCGATATCATATTCGGCATAAGGGGAAATACACATGACGTATGGCGGATTTGCGTACTTGTATGATCTACTAATGGACGACATACCCTACCAAGTTTGGGCCGATTACATAAATGGGGTGCTAAAGCAACACCTTGGAAACAGTCCACAAAGCCATATAGTTGTAGATTTGGCCTGTGGCACAGGCAACATCACTCTTCCTTTGGCACATATGGGATATGACATGATTGGGATTGATATGTCCACAGACATGCTGTCACAAGCCCAATCCAAAGTTACAGACGAGAAAATATTATTCCTGGCCCAAGACATGCGAGAGCTGGACTTGTACGGCACGGTAGATGCTGTGATTTGCACTTGCGACAGCCTTAATTACATATTGGACGAAAAGGAGCTTGAATCCATTTTTGCACGAGTAAAAATGTTCCTTAATCCCGGCGGGGTTTTTATTTTTGATATGAACACGGAATACAAATTTACGGAGCTTTTGGGTGGTAAGAGCTTCACCGCAGAGGCCGAGGGCACATCTTATGTATGGAACAATCACTTTGATTCTAAGTTGGGGACAAATAGATATCATGTAATTTTTACACCCAAAAACGCTAATTCCTTTGAGGAGATTCATTATCAGCGGGCGTATCCCCAAGACATGGTTTGTGATTTATTACAAAGGGCTGGGTTTTGCATGGCTAATGTATATGATGGGTATACAGATATGCCGCCAGGGGAACAGTGCATACGAACTGTGTTTGTAGCGATAGCATAGCCAAAACATTGACATCCCCTAGCCCTAGCAGTATCCTTGTAAACGTTGTAATCTTCTCCAAGGAGGGCTAGGTGAATCCATTAATGAAGCCATTAGTCGGGATTATCATGGGCAGCACTTCGGATTTAGAAACAATGGATCATGCTTGCAAGGTTTTGGATGAGCTGGGGGTACCCTATGAAAAAAGGGTTGTATCCGCCCACCGTACACCAGAATATATGGTGGAATACGCCACAACCGCTGCAAAGCGTGGGCTTAAAGTAATCATAGCCGGGGCAGGAGGTGCGGCACACTTACCCGGGATGGTGGCATCCTGTACCAGCTTGCCTGTGATAGGGGTGCCTGTACAGTCTAAAGCCCTGAGCGGTATGGACTCGCTATTATCAATTGTGCAAATGCCGGCAGGTGTACCTGTGGCAACTATGGCGATAGGGGTAGCTGGGGCAGCAAATGCAGGGCTGATGGCAGCACGGATATTGGCAGCAGCTGATACCGATTTATACGAAAAGCTGGAGGCTCGGCGGGCGGCTATACGGGACGGCATACGCAATTTGGAAATTAATAGTTGATATACGACCAACTACGCTAGCGCGGGATTTGCGCTTTGTGTGGTTGGTTTTTTTGTGTAAAGGAGACCAATTTGTATGCAAATGGAATTAAAGCCGGTTGAACCGAATAAAAAGGACATTCTTCTTAATCTTTTTGAGAAGTATGACTATGAGTTTTCTCAATATCTTACTTTTTTGGATGTAAACGAACTTGGGCTTTATAATGATGAGGTGCCCAGTTGTTATTGGCAAAATGACGGAAAACATGTGGCATATTTTATTGAAGTCGACAAGAAGCTGGCTGGATTTGTAATGGTTGCCGATGCTTCTACTGTTGGGGATAGAAAAACGGATTTTATGATTGACGAATTTTTTGTAATGTATAAGTACCGCCGGTTAGGCATCGGCAAACAAGCGTTTTTTGATGTTCTTAAAAAGCATAGAGGTAGATGGCAAGTGTATTATCATCCTAAAAACACACCAGCCGTTAGTTTTTGGGAAAAAGCAATAAACGAATTTACGAGAGGGGAATATGAATTAATAAATTCTCACCCCCATCCAGATTATGCACATGGTGATGGCATATCCAGGAATGTTATATTTTTTGATAACAGCCAAGGAGAATAACAATATGAGGAGATGAACTATGAAAAAAACAATCACCCCCTACCAAACCATAGGCATAATAGGCGGCGGGCAGCTGGGCCGTATGATGTGCCTTGCGGCAAAAGCCATGGGCTATTATGTAGCAGTGCTTGACCCAACCCCAAACTGCCCCTGCGGGCAAGTGGCGGATATCGAAATCACTGCCGCTTACAACGATTTGGACGCTATCAAACGCCTGGCAGAAGTCAGCGATGTAATTACTTACGAATTCGAAAACATAGATTATGATGCACTTACTTGGCTGGAAACCAATGCCTACTTGCCCCAAGGGAGCCAGGTGCTAAAAACCACCCAACACCGCTTTAGGGAGAAGAGCGCCATTACAAATATGGGCATACCTGTACCAAAGTTTGTGCTAATCGATAGCGCTGAAACCTTGGAGAGGAGTGTTTTCTACCCAAGCGTACTTAAAACCACCACTGGAGGATACGATGGCAAAGGCCAGGTGGTGCTAAAATCTGCCGCAGACCTGCCCAGAGGGCTAGAACTTGCCGCCAAAAACGAATGTATTCTTGAAGAGTTTATGCATTTCGATTTGGAAGTATCGGTAATTGTAGCAAGAAGCACCGCTGGTGAAACCATGGTTTTCCCAGTGGCAGAAAATATCCATGTAAATAATATTTGCCATAAATGCATAGTCCCTGCGCGGATATCCAAGGAAGTTGAAGCCCAAGCCATCGCACATGGTAAAAAAATTGCCGAAACCTTGGATGCTATAGGGATATTGGCAATTGAAATGTTTGTGGTAGGGGACACAATTTATATTAACGAGCTGGCCCCAAGACCCCACAACTCAGGCCATTACACCATAGACGCCTGTATCACCAGCCAGTTTGAGCAGCATGTGCGGGCGGTATGTGGGCTGCCATTGGGTGACACTACGCTCCATACACCTGTTGTTATGGTAAACATCCTTGGCAATCATATGGATAAGGAAAATATGCATAACCTTACGCCATATATGCCCCTTATCGAGAAGGGCAAAATCCACTTGTATGGGAAGGCTCAAGCAGTTGATAACCGCAAAATGGGGCATGTTAATGTGCTGGGGGATATTGATGAAACTCTAAAGATTATCGATTTGACAAAGATTTGGGAATAAAAACCTAAACATAGCAGATGGATTGAGGGAATTGATATGGGCAAGAAATCGCGTAAATCCAGACTAACAAAATCCAATGTCCCGACAATATCCAAAGAGCACGCGCGGGCATCATTAATTTGCGGCAGCATTGCCCTCGTGTTGACTATACTAAATATACCTGGTTTGCAAGCAATTTTGCTTCCCAATATCAACCTCAACCCGTGGTTTATGATTGTAATAATAATCATAACTGCAATATTGGGTTTACACTTAGCGCCAAAAGAAGAGTTGCGGGGCAAAGAAAATCATATACGCATGGCGCGAAAAAGCAGATTGTTTTCGTGGATTAGCTTGGGATATTTGGCTGTTTCATTGATTTTACTATTGATTTTTGGTTTAGCTATGATGTTTACATTCTGATGGCACAATTAATATACTAGAAACCGACTAACGGAGGCAAAAACCATGATAACCCCTCAACAAATCGAAGAAACCCGCATCTACACAAAAATGGGCATGACAGACGAAGAATACGCCCGGGTAAAAAAAATCCTAAATCGCCAGCCAAATTATACAGAGCTGGGTCTTTTCTCTGTAATGTGGTCCGAACATTGCTCTTATAAAAACTCAAAGCCAATACTGCGAAAATTCCCAACCAAAGGCCCCCGCGTACTCCAAGGCCCCGGCGAAGGCGCTGGAGTTGTGGATATTGGCGACGGCCTTGCGGCGGTTTTTAAACTGGAATCTCACAACCACCCCTCCGCACTAGAGCCATTTGATGGCGCAGCTACTGGCGTTGGAGGCATAATCCGTGACGTCTTCTCCATGGGGGCAAGGCCCATTGCCGCAGTAAACTCTTTGCGGTTTGGTGAGCTGGATAACGACCGCACTAAGTTTCTTCTTAAAGAAGCTGTCGCCGGGATGGCAGACTACGGCAACGGGATGGGCATACCCACCGCTGCCGGAGAAATTCAATTTGACAATTGCTACGCATCAAACCCGCTGGTAAACGCTATGTGCGTGGGGATAGTGCGTCATGATGGTATAAAAAAAGGCATAGCCACAGGTGCCGGCAATGCCATAATCTATGCAGGAAGTGCTACAGGCCGGGATGGAGTACACGGCGCAACCTTTGCCAGCACCGAGCTTGCCGAGGAGCAGCCGATCGAAGAAAAGCCCATAATCCCAGCAGGCGACCCACATTTGCAAAAGCGTCTAATGGAAGCCTGTTTAGAAATAATCGAAGATCCACGCTTCCAAGATGGCCCTTTTTTGGGTTTCCAAGAAGGTCCTCTTTTGGTCGGCATCCAAGATATGGGGGCGGCTGGCCTGATTTCATCATCCTGCGAAATGGCGTCAAAAGGCGGAATGGGTGTTGAGCTTAACTTGGACAAAGTGCCGCTAAAAGAAGAAGGAATGACCCCTTATGAAATAATGCTAAGCGAATCACAAGAGCGCATGTTGCTGGTAGTAGAAAAGAGCCAGATAATGACAACAATACTCCTATTTAAGAACCATGGCATAAATGCCGTAGAGATTGGCAAAGTTACCGACGACAAAATGGTACGCCTATACCATCAAGGCAAAATCTGCGCAGAAGTCCCAGCAGACGCACTGGCAAACGAAGCCCCAGAATACCAAAAACCCTCCCGAGAGGCGGCGTATTATCAAAAACTTAAAGCTAAAGATGCAACTATAAAAATAAACGACCTACACTGCCCATGGTGCAAATATGATGATTGCCAAGACTTTGGCTCGAAGGACATTGGCGCATATACCGTAACCCTTACCCGGCTGCTTGAACAGCCCACAATCGCAAGCAAGCATTGGGTATATGCCCAATTTGATAAAACTGAAGACACCCTGGTTCCTCCAGGCTCTGACGCTGGGGTTGTGCGAGTCCCTGGCACCAATAAAGCCCTGGCAATGACCGTAGATTGCAACAGCCGCTATGTATACCTTGACCCATATGTTGGCGGGAAAATTGCCGTAGCCGAAGCTGCCCGCAATATCGCAGCCTCTGGAGCAACCCCACTTGCCGTTACCGATAACTTAAACTTTGGCTCGCCAGAAAACCCAGAAATCTTTTGGCAGTTGGAGCAATCTGCTGCTGGTATCAGCGAGGCGTGTATTGCCTTTGACACCCCGGTAATTGGCGGCAATGTATCTCTTTACAATGAGCGGGGTACAGCGGCAATTTATCCCACACCCACAATCGGTATGGTGGGGCTAATCGAAGACCTTTCTCACATAACCACGCAAGAATTCAAAAATGTCGGGGATGCGATATATCTGCTGGGTACCACCCGCCACGAGTTTGGAGGAAGCGAAGTTCAAAAGATGTTTAATAACGGAGAAATTTTTGGCCCCGCTCCTTCCATTGATTTGGCAGAAGAAAAGCGCAACCAGGATTTACTCTTGGCGGCAATCAGGCAAGGTCTTGTAAATTCTGCTCACGATGTGTCTGAAGGTGGTATTTCTGTATGCCTTGCAGAATGTTTGATGGGCTCTTCTGGCCTTGGCGCGACCATCACAATCCCTGACGAAGACGCTGTGGCCTTCCTATTCGCCGAGAGCCAATCCCGCTATATCATAAGCTGTTCCCCAGCCAACCAAGCCGCCTTTGAAAAGCTAACGGGTGCATCACTTCTGGGGTACACCTCAGCAGATGGTCAATTAAAAATCGATGATAAAATCAACATCTCTGTATCAAAACTAACCGAAACCTGGAAAGGGGCCTTAGAAAAATGCCTTCAGAAATAAGGGGCCTTAACGAAGCCTGCGGCCTCTTTGGGGTATGGGGCCACTCAGAAGCGGCGCAAATGGCATATTACGGCCTTCATGCCTTGCAGCATCGGGGACAAGACGGTGCAGGAATGGTGGTAAAAAACGACGATACCCTAATCCGCCATCGAGGAACGGGCCTGGCTGCCGATGCCTTTCCAAAGGAAACTTTGGATGCTTTAGTAGGCACCGCGGCAATAGGGCATGTGCGGTATGCGTTATCTGGAATCCACAGCCAGGATGGGTATCAGCCCCGGCTTTTCCATTTCGAAAAAAGCAGTTTGGCAATTTGTCATAATGGCAGCTTGGTTAACTCGCAGGAATTGCGCCACAATTTAGAATCTGACGGCAGTATTTTTCAAACCACCTCTGACTCAGAAACTTTGGCCCACTTAATCAGAAAAAGCAGACACACAAAACTTTTGGACAAGTTAAAGGCCGCCCTGCGCTCTATCAAAGGTAGCTTTGCCTTTCTATTGCTGACACAAAAGAAAATGATAGCGGCCCGTGACCCCATGGGCATACGCCCCCTGGTTATTGGCAAACTTGGAGAAAGGTATATGGTGGCATCAGAAACCTGTGCCTTTGACACTCTTGGAGCTATGTATATACGAGACGTGGCCCCTGGGGAAATAGTTATTATAGATGACGATGGCCTTCATTCGGAGTTTTACAATACAAACTCTAGTGTCGCAGTGTGCAGTATGGAGTTTGTATATTTTGCAAGGCCGGACTCTAATATAGACGGCGTTAATGTACACGCATCCCGTAAAAGTGTAGGGCGTATTCTTGCGGCAGAGTCTCCTACAGAAGCAGATGTTGTTGTGCCAGTGCCAGATTCCGGGATATCGGCGGCGATAGGTTATGCCGAGGCCAGCGGTATACCTTATGAAATTGGCTTGATTAAAAACCGCTACGCTGTGCGCACATTTATTACCCCTTCTCAAGAATTGCGAGAGCAAGGGGTAAAGATGAAACTGTCTGCGGTGCGGGCCATTGTGGAAGGTAAGTCTGTGGTACTGGTAGATGACTCAATTGTACGAGGCACTACCAGCAAGCGTATTGTCACTTTGCTTAAAGACGCCGGAGCCAAGGAAGTGCATATGAAAGTAGCGTCACCTCTTTTGACTCATGCATGTTGCTATGGAGTGGACCTGCATACCACCAAAGAACTGATTGCCCACAACCATACTGCAGAGCAAATTCGTAAGATTATAGGGGCAGATTCTCTTTCGTATATAAGCGAAGAAGGACTTGGAAAAGCTATCGGATTGCCATGCAAAGGTGATGGCTTGTGTATGGCCTGTTTTAATGGGAAGTATCCAACAAGCTAATTCCCCTCCTGGGAGGGTAGCGCGCAGCTCCGGGGTGGTGCCTTCGGTTAGTTATAAATCTATTGAGGATGTCCATGAAAAAGAAAATATTAAAAGCTACCGCCCTTACAATACTAATCATATTCGTCATCGGGGTTATAACAAACCCTTCAAGACGAACGGGAAGAACGGTTACATCCTTGTCAGCCGTTCGCATGACCGCAAGAGCTGATAGGGCAAGCGGAGAAGTGATTGTTAGGGTCTACAACTTATCTTTTAGCTTTATCTCGATACAAGGTTGGCATGAGCTGCAGTATTTTTACGGTGACAGTTGGCAGGATGTGCCCCAGTCAGAGAATGAGCTTTTTTTACCCATGTCGGGGGGCATCTCCACTTCCCCAGGCGCCAGAAGAACATTCACTATACCGCTAGAGCGGATATATGGCGATCTTCCGCCAGGCAGGTATAGAATCAGAAAAGAATTACGCAGGGCAAGAGATAGAGGCCCCATAACCGATGGCAGAACCCATGATGTTTTTGCAGAATTTAATTGGCGATAGGAAAGGTGAGTCACATGTCCAACAAATACAAACAAGCCGGGGTAAACATAGAAGCCGGCTATGAGGCAGTATCTCGTATAAAAAAACATGTAGAAAAAACCAAAATCCCCGGCGTACTAGGCGGCCTTGGAGGATTTGGCGGCTTGTTCGAGCTAACCGCTCACATGTCCACAATGAAAGAACCTGTTACAGTTAGCGGCACAGACAGCGTAGGTACAAAGGTAATGCTGGCTTTTGCTATGGACAAACACGACACTATAGGCATAGACGCAGTGGCAATGTGCGTAAATGATGTTATAACCGTTGGCGCAAAACCTCTGTTTTTTTTGGACTATATAGGCTGCGGCAAGCTTGACCCTGCCCAGGCCGAAGCTATTGTGGCTGGCGTATGCGAAGGATGTATCCAATCCGGCTGTGCTTTAATTGGTGGCGAAATGGCAGAAATGCCCGGGGTATACAAACCCGGGGAGTATGACCTTGTGGGCTTTAGCGTAGGCATTGCAGATAAAGCAAATCTTGTTACCGGAGAAAATATCCAAGCAGGGGATATATTAATTGGTCTTGCCTCATCTGGGGTGCATAGCAATGGGTTTTCCCTGATACGCAAGATAATTGCCGAAAATGATTTGTACTTAGCCAAAACATACCCTGGGCTGGATAAGCCCTTGGGTGAAATTTTACTAACCCCAACCCGTATTTATGCCAAAGCCGTTAAAACCTTGATGGACGCCGTACAAGTAAAAGGAATGGCACATATAACAGGAGGAGGCTTTATCGAAAATATCCCCAGGATGTTCTCAGCAGGGCTAGGAGCCGAAATTACACGGGGAACATGGGATGTCCCAGCTATTTTCCCGTTTTTGCAAGAGCATGGTGAGATAGATGAGCTGGAAATGTACAATTTGTTTAATATGGGTATTGGGATGGTGGCAGTGGTATCCTCAAAAGATGCCAAAAAAGCTATATCGGCCCTATCCGCCCAAGGTGAAAAAGCAGCGGTTATCGGCAAAATCGCCTCTTGTGAAGGGGTTAATATAAAATAGAAAATCGAATGAGGTGTAACCCATGACAAGAGAATTACTCTACCAACTAAAGTTCCTATCAGAAGCCGACAAACTAAAAACCATATATAGGCAAACCCTTATTGTAGACGAATCCAGAGAAGAAACTGCAGCAGAGCATTCCTGGCACTTCGCCCTTATGGCAATGACCCTATTCGAACACTGTGCCCTACCAGGGGTTAACTTAGACAGAGTAATAATAATGGCTTTAGTCCATGACCTGGTAGAGCTGTACGCCGGAGACACTCCAGCCTACGGCGATACAACCGACGAAGATAAAGCCACCCGAGAGCAAGAAGCTGCTGACAGATTATTTTCTCTGCTTACCCAATCCCAAGCCGATGAGTATCGCGCCCTTTGGGAAGAATTTGAAGAAATGACCACTCCCGATGCTATGTATGCAGCAGCAATTGACCGCTTTCAACCCCATTTTAATAACTACTTAACCAATGGTCATGCCTGGGTAAAGTTTAATGTAACCGCCGATAAGGTGTACCAACGCATGGCCCCAATAAAAACTGCAATGCCCGCCCTTTGGGAATTTGTTGAACATATAATCAAAGATAGTCGTGAGAAGGGGTATATCCAACCATGAAAAATATCGCTGTCTTTGCCTCGGGAAACGGCTCTAACTTCGAGGCAATTGCCATCGCCTGTGCAGATGACAAAATCAACGCAAAGATTTCCATACTGGTATGCGATAAGCCCGAGGCTAATGTAATCACACGAGCCACAAGGCTAGGTATTCCCGTGTTTGTATGCAACCCAAAAAACTTTCTAGACCGCTCTGCCCACGAATATAATATGCTTACCGCTCTTGAAAATGCCGGAGTGGAATTTATCGTGCTTGCAGGGTATATGCGAATCATCGGTGATGTGCTTTTAAAGGCTTACGATGGCAAAATTATTAACATACACCCATCATTGCTACCGATATTTCCGGGCCTTAATGCCATCCAAAAGGCGTTTGAAGCCAAAGAAAAACAGACTGGGGTAACAATACACTATGTAGACGCTGGGGTAGACACTGGGCCTATTGTTACACAGGAAGCAGTGGCAATTTTACCCGAAGACACCTTGGAAACCCTGGAAGCCCGTGTTCATGAAGTAGAGCACAAGCTTTATATTGAGGTGCTAAAATCATTGTTTGCATAGCAGCAAAAACAGGAAAGCGTTGATTCATAAGAAGTTTCCGTCTTCAGCATTCAACTTAAGGGGAGCGTTAAAATGAAAATTTATGACATAACTGCAGAAATCTCAAAAGACCTGCCAACCTATGGCAACGGCCCAAGGCCCAATATCACTTTCCCAGCCCAAATGGCCAAAGGCGATGGTTATAACATATCCAACATTGATCTATCTTCCCACACAGGCACCCATGCAGACATGCCCCTGCATTTTATCGATGGTGCCACCAACTGTATCACTACGCCTTTAGACCATTTTTACGGCTTAGCCAAAGTTTTTCGCATCTTGGCAAAGTCCCATATCCGTAAAGCCGACCTAGAAGGCTTGGACATCCAGGCGGGGGATATAATTTTACTGGACACCGGGCAATCACAGTATATGGGCCAGGGCAATTTCAAAGAGGACTTTCTTGCCCTAACCCCAGAAGCGGCCCAATACCTAGCAGACAAAAAAATTAAGACCATAGGAATAGACTATTTATCCGTGGATCCATACGGTACTACCGGTTTCACAGCCCATAAAATACTACTTGGCAGCGGTATTGCAGCATTAGAAGGCTTGGTGCTGGAAGGCATACCCGAGGGTGAGTATATCCTTTCGGCTTTGCCATTAAAAATTCCAAACGGTGACGGCAGCCCTGTGCGTGCGATTTTGGTAGAGGTGTAATATGGACCTCTACATAGCACGCCACGGCGAAACTCATTACAACAAAGAAGGCCGCCTGCAAGGCAATGGCAAAGACTCGCCACTCACCTCAAAAGGAATAGCCCAAGCCCAGGCTTTGGGCCGAGCAATAAAGAAAATCACAAATAGCTCACCCTTCGACGCCATATACGCCAGCACTTTAACACGAGCATATACTACTGCAGAAATTGCAATAGGAGATAGCATAAAACCCACCTTAGACTCACGCCTGATAGAAATCGGCTTGGGGGAAATGGAAGGGATGCTTTATCACGAAGCCGCTGAAGCTTTTCCAGAATTGTGGGGAAGAAATTCCGACCCTACAAAATATATACCACCACCAAAAGGTGAAGCCTTGCCAGATATGATAGCCAGGGTTGGTTCTTTCATGGAGGACATGACAAAAACCGGGTACAAAAAAGTATTTACAATAACCCACGGTTATACCCTACGGGTTTTCCAAGCTTGCTCTATGGGCGGTACATTGGAAGCTTTAGGCCAAACCCATAAATATGGCAACTGTGATATAGCTCATTATAGATATGAAAAAGGCCAATGGACTCTGCTAGAGATCATTTCGCCAGAGATTGAAGAGATTGATTAGAAAAGGAGAATCCATATGAAAAAACGAGCATTAATAAGCGTATCAGACAAGCGGGGCATTGAGGATTTTGCAAAGGGCCTAATAGCCCAAGGGTACGAAATCATCTCTACCGGCGGCACATTCGATCTTCTTAAAAAACACGGTGCTATCAACATCCCAGAGATTACAGGCTTCCCCGAAGCCTTAGACGGTCGTGTAAAAACCCTGCACCCTGCCATCCACGGCGGCATATTAGCCGTTAGGGACAACCCATCCCATATGAAAACCCTGGAGACATTAGATATTAACACAATCGACATTGTTGCCGTAAACCTATATCCATTCAAAGCTACCATCCAAAAACCTGATGTAACAGAGGCCGAAGCCATCGAGAACATAGACATAGGCGGCCCGGCAATGATACGCTCTGCCGCCAAAAACCACGCCCACGTTGCTGTGGTGGTAGACCCAGGTGATTATGAAAACATTTTGACGGAACTAGAAGCAGGAGATATTAGCCTAACCACAAAAAAATCCCTAATGGCTAAAGCCTTCCGCCACACCGCCGCCTATGACGCTCTAATCGCAAGCTATTTCACCAACGAACCCTATCCCGAGACACTGACCATGACATACGAAAAAAAGCAAACCCTCCGCTATGGCGAAAACCCCCACCAACAAGCTGCCCTATACAGCGACCCGCTTCCTATAAGCTCTGTACTAACAGCAAAACAGCTACATGGAAAAGAGCTTTCCTATATCAATATAGGCGATGCAGACGCGGCACTTTCACTTGTACGGGAATTTGAGTCTCCGGCAGTTGTGGCGGTAAAACATTATTGCCCCTGCGGGGTAGGAGTCGGCGATACCATCCAAGAAGCCTACGACCGAGCATACGAAGCTGACCCTGTTTCCATTTTTGGCGGGATTGTAGCCTTTAACCGGGAAGTGGACGCCTATTGTGCCGAAAAAATGAGCGATATCTTCCTAGAGATTATACTAGCCCCAAGCTTTACAGAAGAAGCCGTAAAAATCTTGACCAAAAAGAAAAATCTGCGCTTGCTGCAAACCCAACCCGCGCCATGCACAAATACGCCAGCGGCAAGCAGAAATAGTATTTTAGCCAACCAGCACCTATCATCCATAACAGGCGGCCTACTAATCCAAGAAAAAGACCGATACGGCTTCAAAGACGCCAATCTCACCTTCCCCACAAAGAAAAAGCCCACCGAATCTGAGCTAAAAACCGCCGCCTTTGCCTGGACAGTAATAAAATATGTAAAATCCAACGGTATACTAATCGCCAAAGACAACATGACCCTAGGCATAGGCCCAGGCCAAACAAACCGAGTAGGCGCTGCCAAAATCGCTATTGCCGGGGCAGGGGAAAGGGCAAAAGGCGCGATACTTGCCTCAGACGCCATGTTCCCAATGCCAGACACGGTAGAGGAAGCAGCAAAAGCTGGGATATCTGTGATTATCCAAACCGGGGGAAGCCTCAAGGATCAGGATTCTATTGATGCCTGTGATAAGCATGGTATCGCAATGATTTTTACGGGCGTGCGGCATTTTAGGCATTGATAAAAATTCATGACTATCCAATTAGCTCATAATTTTAAGTGATGGCGAAACAAGGCCCCCTTCTTTAGAAGGGGGTGGCCCGAAGGGCCGGGGGTTGTGTTCGCCTGCCATTGCAACCCCCGCCGCCTTCCGGCGGCAACCCCTTCCAAGGAAGGGGGCTCCCCATTCCTATAGCTCCCATGAACCAATTGATATGTAAGATATTACCATCAAAAGACTGTATTAAAATAAAAGAAAATTATGGTACAATAAGGCAAGAAAGGTCAGCGGAAACATTTTTCTGCTACAAAACCACAAAAAAACAACCGCGGTACCGTGAAAGTGCCTGAGAAACACTTCCACGGGCTCGTAGGGATGACGCACTCATCGCCTACAAGCACAAGACAAACCTGCCACCGCAGCAGGCGGAGTATACAATATTTCCACTCCCTCTTCAAGGAGCTCAACCAAGAGAGGTTGGTCATGTGTTAGGAATCCTAACATTGGGGTAATGGCACGGTGTATTGTTATACAAACCTAAAGCGGCAATGCAGCAAGTTCTTTGTGTATGCGCATATGTAACGGCGTGTAGGCGACGATGGATAAACCCATCTCCCTACGCGCTTTTTTAATTTTCCTCTCGCTGGCCTTTCTAATATAAATTACAGGAGGAGCATTATGGAAAACATAGGAACAAAGACAATTGATGAGCTGGGGCGGGTTATCGTGCCAAAGGAGGTAAGGCAGGCCAAGGGCTGGAAAACAGGTGATAAAGTCACTTTTCGCAATTGCAATGGGGTAATCGTTCTGCAAACATGCGAAGATATTCAAAGCCCAGGGCAAGGGCATGACCAGGTTATTTGTTGTGACGATTAGGTATAACAGGAATTTGGCATTTAAACATTACCTTTGATACGATTTTAAAAGGGGCTGTCGCGTTAAGCATTTTTGTGAATAAATATGCATTTTTCGTCATTCCGAGCTTGACTCGGAATCCCCAAAGCTAGGGGGACTGCGGGTCAAGCCCGCAGTGACGAATGTCTTTTGCATAAATATTCACTGGAAATGCTTAACGAGACAGCCCCCATTTCCAAAACAGTTGACATTTGTATACCGTTTACATAACATTCCCATATATAGATAATCAAGCTATGATTACTATAGAATGGAGGCTCACATGAACAAAGTATTAATTATAGGCTCAGGAGGCCGCGAACACGCCATAGCATGGAAACTGGCTCAATCCCCACATGTAAGCAAGATATACGCAGCCCCAGGCAATGCAGGGATAGAGGATGTGGCAACGTGTGTTCCCATTAGCCCCATGGACTTTAGCGCACTGGCAGCTTTTGCAAAAGCCGAAGGAATTACTCTTACAATCCCAGGCCCAGAGGCCGTACTAGCCGCCGGAGTAGTAGACTACTTCCAAAAAGAAGGCCATACCATCTTCGGCCCAACCCAAAATGCCGCCATAATCGAAGGCAGCAAGTCTTTTGCCAAAAACTTAATGGAAAAATACAATATCCCCACCGGCAGCCACAAGTCTTTTACCGATTACAAAAGCGCAATTGACTATCTTATAACTCAATTCCCGCCATATGTACTAAAAGCCGATGGTTTGGCAGAGGGCAAGGGCGTGATAATAACGGATTCATTGGAAGAAGCTGACCAGGCATTAAAGGACATGCTCCAAAACTCTCGCTTTGGCGAGGCAGGCAAAACCGTTGTAATTGAAGAATTTCTTTCGGGAGAAGAATTTTCTTATATGGCTTTTGTAAATGGTGAAAAAGTATATCCCATGGCAGTTGCCCAAGACTTTAAGCGGGCCTTTGATGGTGATACAGGCCCTAATACAGGCGGTATGGGTGCCTATAGCCCCGTACCACAAATAAAACCGCTAATGTTGGAAACCGCAAGGCATGATATTCTAGAAAAAACCGCCAAAGCCATGGTGCAAGAAGGCCGTCCTTTTACCGGGATTTTATATGCAGGGCTAATTTCAACACCAGCAGGCCCAAAAGTAATAGAATTTAACGCCCGCTTCGGCGACCCAGAAACAGAAG
>Ga0123355_10007359_pt1 | contig 16490 bp, 14 predicted proteins | sample TergutEmb28metaG_3_FD_89872 | JGI IMG/M metagenome (GOLD analysis project Ga0123355, IMG submission 89872) | Embiratermes neotenicus P1 segment gut microbial communities from Petit-Saut dam, French Guiana - Emb289 P1 | ecosystem: Host-associated > Arthropoda: Insects > Digestive system > Gut ...
ATTCCCCGTGTTTATAAAAATAATAATAAAGGGCGGTAATGGTTATGAGAATGAATGCAGAACGACGTGAAGAAATTGGCGAAAATGCAGAGGCGGCAGCAAGATTACGTGGAGCGATGACAATCGATCGATTTCTAGCTGGATTTAATACAATGACGGAAATGCCTGCGACAACTGAGGAAATCATCCATGGGATTAAACGTTACCTTGCAAGTACACCCAAGTATTTAATGATTAACCAGTTTAGTTTACATAATGATGAATTTATTTTTTCCGACGACCTTGATATTGACCAAGCATTTGAAATAATCGAAGCTGAAGCACAAGGCATCGTATTATGTGAATGCGGTTGTGGTGCAGTTGCTGATGAAGATGAGAGTTTTTCGGATGACTATATTATTGAGTATGCACAAAGAAGAATGGACTTACTGGAAGAAATTGTTGTTAATGCAAAAACAGAACTAAAATCACATTCAATGTTAATCGCTTTAACCGCAGAAATCGCAGTTACCTTATACGGTGTCATCAGCTTCGAAGAATTTGTTTTAGTTTTTAATTATTATTATCCTAAGCTCACTATTAAAACAACAGATGTTAAACCAGCTTTAATTTTACATAGTGATGAGGTCGGGGTTGACAATGCTAGATATAGCATTTTTGAGAAATACATTATTCTGCCACAGCTATGTCCTTCAAAAGCTGATATTCTTTATCAAGAAGAAGCAATTGAACTAATAAAAATGGTTCGTGAAGGACAAGAGCAGACTCCACGATATTTACCTGATTATGAAGAATTTACCCAGTTTTTTAATCCAACGATTAATTTTTTAAAACCAGAAGTGACCAACTTTATTTCCTTTGTTCACGAAAATATTGAGAAAGTTGGTCAATCAGATATTGAAGTAGCTGAAACAGTTTCCGCATTTCTCGAAATAATAAAAATTGGGCTAACACCAGAACATTTCTTGGAATTTTTCAGAGACTCTGGTTTTAAATTCGGTTCCAAAAAATTTGCTGACCAATTTATGGAACATGCAGTTGGTGTTTTCCATAATACAAACATATTTACATTAAACGGACACTCAGTTGAAACAATTGCAGATGTAATGGAAATAGAAAAGGAAAAACCAATAATGCGACTTGTTCCAAAGACTGGTCGTAATGATTACTGTCCTTGTGGAAGTGGCAAGAAATATAAAAAATGTTGCTTGTAGCAAGATAATGAATTTCCAATCGGCGGAGGTGCAAATAGGATGAATAAAAAGCAACTTGATTTTGCGGTATTCTGTGTTGAAAATGTCGCAGAAAAATTGAATTTGAATGGTGCTGAAGTTTATGAGATGTTTGCCACCAAATCAAACATTCTGGACGAATATATTATCGAGCATTTTGATATTTTGCACACGCAAGGTAAGGATTATATTGTGAGTGACTTAATCGAGCTTATCACTAAAGCAAGGTTTTTCCAAGAAACTGTGTTGGAGTTTGGAAGAAAACTATCACCATTTAAAGAAAACTCAAAAATGACTGCCAACCATACATTGTTGCAAAGTAAATACGCTAGTGTTATCGCTGAATTGTCAGCTAGTCAAAAAATCAGCTTACGCAAGGCAATGGACACCTTTTTTAAGTCGCAGACTTATCAAGAAATGCGTGAAGGAATTGCTGATATGCATTGTCGCAGTGATAAATATCTCGTTGAAGAAATCGGTTTAGAGGGCGGTGCTTCTAGTGAGTAACCTTGATTTTGATGTGCTGTTAATTGGGACGGATATTAACGCCTATTATATGGCCCGTAACTTTCACGAGGCCTACGGGATCACGGTCAATCTGATTGGAAAGGTCCCGATGAAATTCACGAGTTTTAGTAAAATATGTAATCTAATTATCGAGCCTAACCTGTGGGATCAGGAAGTCTTCAAGCAACGGTTGCAAGAATATGGTCAAAAATCGGACAAAAAGATTGTTTTAGTGGCAACGAATGAAACCTACGTGCGAATGGTTGTAGAAAATGCAGAATTTTTAAAGCAGTGGTACGTTTTTAATTATCCGAGCTTGGAACTGATGAATAATCTGATTTTGAAGGAGAATTTTTATGCGACGTATGGCGATTCGGAGCTGATTAACGTACCGCAGACGTATGCCTATCGCTGTAATGTGGATGAGTTGGATGTTGACCGGGTGAATGAACTAGAGTTCCCGTTAATTGTGAAACCGGCGGATACGGTTAAATGGTATGAATATGAGTTTGAAAACCGTGCTAAGGTGTATCGACCGGAAAGCATGGAAGAATTGCAGCAGATTATCCGTGATGCGGAAACGGCTGGCTACTCGGAAACCCTCATTTTGCAACAGTATATCACCGGGAATGATACGCACCTTTTTGACTGTGTATTCTATGTTTCACAAGCGGGTGAACCGCAATTACAGACCTTTGCACAGATTGGGTTACAGGAGCCAGCGCCGACCGAGATTGGCAGTTGTACGGTTTTGGTCAATGGTTATAATCAATTTGAGAATACCGATGAAGTTAAAGATCTACTAAAACAATTTTTAGTGAGCATCGGGTATCGGGGAATTTGCGAGTTCGATTTGAAATACGACCCGATTCGCAAAAAATTCTTCGTATTCGAAATCAACCCGCGGCAACCACGCTGTGGCTATTATATTACCGCATGTGGTCATAATCTCGCAGAATATTTAGTCGATGATTTGATTTACGGTCGCGAAAAAGAGTTTGCCTTTGTTGATAAGGAAGTCGCACTGTCATTCGTGCCGATGAATGTTGTGCGTGAGTATATTCAGAATGAGGATTATATCCGCAAAGTCATGGCACTCGAACAATCAGGACGCTTAACTCGTGTGCTTGATTACCGTGGCGACAAGTGTTTAAAACGCAAATTGTGGTTAATGCGACGTGATTCGCAGACGGCTAAGAAGTATAAGGAGTTTAGGTGGCAGTAAATCGATTTTTATACTAAATCTGCTAAAAAATGGTGTTTTAGTATAAAATTAGGAACTACCAAAACGAAAGCAGGTGAGCGTCATGTCAAACAGGTTTTTAAAGGGGGCAATGGTTTTATCGATTAGCCTTTTTATCGTACGGGCGCTCGGACTTTTATATATTATGCCGTTTCAGTATTTTGTTGGTTTTGCGGGGATGGCGCTATATAGTTACGCTTATGTTCCCTACACCATTTTGATTTCGCTCTCGGGACTCGGAATTCCAGGTGGTATTGCGAAGTTCGTTTCAAAATACAATGCCGCTGGTGAATATGACACCTCACGTAAGGTTTTTCGACTCGGGATGATTTGTATGATTGTCCTCGGGGTCATCAGCTTCTCGATTATGTACTTCGGAGCGCCATTCTTTGCAAGGATTGTTATGGCTGGCGATGATATGTATAACACGATTGACGATGTTATCATGGTAATCCGAATGCTTAGTTTTGCGGTTCTGGTCGTGCCGGCAATGTCAATTTTCCGTGGTTTCTTCCAAGGAAATCAAGATATGCGACCGACGGCTGATTCGCAACTGGTTGAGCAAATAATTCGAATTGCAATTATTATCCTCGGTTCGTTCCTTGTTGTTCGTGTTTTTAGGGGGACGATTCAAACAGCAGTTGGTGTTTCGGTATTCGCTGCGTTTATTGCGAGTATTGGGGCGCTGTTTATTTTACTGCGACATTGGCGTAATCGCCGGGATGAATTTGATGCCCAGCTGCCGAAGTCGGTTCCCCACGAGCAACATTCGCTTAAAAAATTATTCCGTGAACTACTATCTTATGCACTCCCATTCGCCGTTCTTAGTCTGATTGCCTCGCTCTTCCAACTGATTGATACAATGACTTTCAATCGCCTGATGCTTGGGACGGGCATGGAGCGCATCTTGGTTGAGAATATTTCCGGAATTTATATTACCGGTCTCTTCAAAGTCGTAATGATTCCAGTTTCATTTGCAATTGCTTTTGGGCAACCGTTAATGCCCGAGATTACCGAGCGAATCCAGGTTAAAAACTATGCGGGAGTCCGCCAGACGATATCAAGTGCCTTGATACTAACCTCGTTTGTAACCATCCCCGCCGTTGTCGGGCTCTGGTTACTTTCTAACCCAGTCTTCGGGTTGTTATTCAGTTCTGATGCTGAACTAGCACAGATTGGTGGTTCCATTTTTGGCTTTGGTGCCTTTATCGCCGTATTCCTTGGGATCAATGCGATTGTAGATGCGATTATGCAAGGCCTCGGAAAACAGTATATCGCATTAAGATTTCTCGTAGTTGGGGTCGTAATAAAATTAATTGGTAATTTAATTCTGATTCCGTTATTCCAAGTTAACGGAGCGATTATTGCAACAATTCTTGCCTATCTGGCATGTATTATCTTAAAGGTTTTAGTAATTAAAAAAATAACACGGATCTCGATAAACCACATTGCCAAAAAACATATTGCTGTTTTAATCCTCACTGTCGCAATGGCAATCGCCGTTTGGGTAAGCACCTTTGTCCTAAATATCTTTATCGACTATTCGGCATCAAGATTCCAAGCGTTAATTTATGTATTAGTTGCTGGAACTATCGGCGTAGTTGTCTACGGTGGACTCGCATTATACCTTAACATCGCAGAGAAAGTTTTAGGTCATATGCCAATCTTCGACCGGATAAAATCAAAATTTAGGCGTTTTAGTAAGAAAGCATAGCTTGTAATTTTGTCGAAAGAATCAATTAATAGAATTTATGTTTCCTAATAACAGGAAAAAAACGGTTACAGCGGGCATTTAATCGATCCTTTGTAACCGTTTTTTTACCAAAAATGCATGAATTTCAGGAAAATATCGCCAAAACAGGGGTATTTCTGAAAATCCACTTTTTTGGCATGGTATAATTTAATAGTACATATTTTGGCATTACGCTTGACAGAGACAAGAATAGTGTGTAAAATCATCGTATATAAAATTCTACTAAAGAAGGGTTGTTTCAATATGGATAAAGAAAAAGACTTAGAAAAGAAGAAAAATTATGGCGAGCAATATCAAGAATTATTAGAGGAACAAGGGTATTTATTTGTGAATGACCCACCAGTGGCAGAAGTAATTACACGTTATACATATCAGGATTATCTTGATTGGCCTGAAGATGAACGGGTTGAATTAATTGATGGTCAAATTTACTATATGGCAGCACCCAGTTGGAATCATCAAGAATTATTATTGAAGTTGGGAACAAGATTCGGAAATTATTTACATGGTAAAAAGTGTGATGTAATAGTGGCACCATTCGATGTGCGGATTGATTTTGCCATTGGCAATGATTCTATTATTCAACCAGACATACTTGTAGTATGTGATAGAGAAAAATTAATTAATGGCAAATCATTAAAAGGAGCCCCAGATTTTATAATTGAAATTTTGTCACCTTCAAATCGAGGGCATGATTTGGTAGTAAAATATAATAAATATCTCGAAGTCGGAGTCTGCGAATACTGGATTGTCGATCCTGATAAAGAAGAAATAATGGTAGATATCTTATCTGATGACAAATCTCACTATATTAGGACAACATACAAAAAAGGTGATGAAATCAAGGTAACCATTTTAGATGACCTTATTATCAACGTGACTGATACATTTGAGGGCTACCGAGGAGGAGAAATTGTGGAAGTTGAACAACGAATTTTTGCGATTGCAAAGAAGATGATTGAGCGTGGTGATGCATTAATTGAGATTGCCGAACTCACTAATTTGACAATAGAGCAAATCAATGACTTGCTGGGGAATGAGTGAAATAAAAGTGTGTTCGGGTAATTTACCAAAACACACTTTTATTTATGATAACTTTCATTGGCATTAATTTTAAACGCCCGATAAACCTGCTCTAGCAGCATCAGTTTAAATAGCTGGTGTGGAAAGGTCATCTTTGAGAAACTAAGCTTCAAATCAGCTCGTTGTTTGATTTTAGTAGCTAATCCAACTGATCCGCCGATGATAAAGATAATATGGTTTTGACCATATGTCCCGATATCGCGGATTTTAGCAGCGAGTTGAACTGAAGAAAGTTGTTGACCATCAATGTCCATTGCGACAACGAACGCCCCGTCAGGAATTTTACTAGCAATTAGACGCCCTTCTTTTTCGCAGACTAGTTCGAGCTCCTTTTCTGAGGCATTTTCGGCCAACGCTTCGTCTTTAACCTCAACCAATTCCAATTTACAAAATCGATTTAACCGCTTGCGAAATTCATCAATACCCAGTTGTAAATATTTATCCTTCACTTTGCCAACGGAAAGAATGCTCACCTTTACTCCCATGAGGCTTTCACCCCACTTTTCGACAGCTGATACTGTGCCGGCTGGTCGCAAAAAAAGCATTTCAAATCGTTGGTTTCCAATTCAGCCATTAAAGGCATTTCCTCGAATTCATCCAAGTGGATATCGAGTGCTTGTTCAACGTGGTTGCAGCAGCTATTCATTATCTAATCCCACCTTTTTACGGAATGGCTTGCTGTTACTGGTGATGATGACAATCGTTAATATTGTTGTGACGAAAGCGCCCATAATCGGATATGGGGCGGCGAGTTCGGTACTACCGGCAATTGCTTCCAACCCACGAACGATGAATGGCATTAAGAAGATGCCCACGTTGGCACAGATTAAGACACAGGCCGTTGATAATCGTTGTTGTTTACCGGTTGTCATGCGGGAAATGGTGCTAATAATAATTGGTACGACCCATCCTAGAACAAATGCGCTTAGTTGAAAGCCAACGACTAAAACAATGAAATTTCCATTTGAGAAGCCAATCATCATCTGGGCGGAAATCAACATTAAAACCCCGATGTAAAGGAGTTTTTTGCCAAGAATGGCATTCAGTTTACCGAAGAATATTGCCGCAATGATTCCGAGTAATGGTTTGATTGCAACCCAGATGCTTGAGTTATAACCATCCCCACGGATTTCTGCTGCCAGTGCTGGGAAGCGAACGGCAATCATTGATCCCGAGATAGCAACGATACCAACGAAAAGTGCAAGAGGGAAGACAAGTAATGGAATCTTGGCGTCACTTCCTTCGGTACTACCCTTTGCGTTGCTATTTGCATCAACTTCTGGAATTTTCCAAGCGACTAATCCAGCGATAATGAAAAAGATAATGTTGGTAATAAAACTAAAATTCCAACTAAAGATTGCAAGACCACCCATGATTAGGGTTAAAAGAGCTTGACCTAACATTTCGACCGCACTCCGGAAACCAATCAACGTTGCTCGTTCATTTTCGTCAAAAAGAATGTTGATATAGCTAACCGACGGTGTGAAGATTAACCCTTTACCAGCCCCAAAAATGAAGCGACTGATGAGAATGTATGTATAATTGGTACTGTTGAATAATGGCATTACCCCGCCGATTCCGCCGAGTAGTAATCCAAGGAGGACGGTCTTTTTCATCCCAATTTTGCCGATAAACTTATCGCAGAGTGTTACAAAAATTAATGTAGCAATACTTGGTAATGTGACGAGTAATTCACTCTGTGTTTGGGTAATTCCCAGTGAATCTCTGATCTCTGGTAAAATTCCATTCATCGCCATTGCGGTTAATAAAACGAATGACATTGATAAAACGGTTATTTTAAGCATGTTTTACAACTCCTAGTTTTCATAAAACAATTGTATCATGTTTAATATTGTTTTGGTAGTGTAACCCGTAACTAAAGATGAAACAAGGAAAAAGACCATGCGGCCTTTAGATTTCTACTACATTTGATGGACTTAGCGGGTATGTCATATGAATTGACAACTTTGATGTGTCGACCCGTTGTTCTTTTAAAACGCCTTTCATGGTCATCAATGCCACTTCAGGGAGATTCGCTTCTTGACTAATGTGAGCGAGGAATACGTGTCGCGTATTTTCGCCCATGATTTTGCTAAATACATATGCCCCATCTTCGTTAGAAAGATGACCGTAATCACCGAGAATCCTTTGTTTTAAAGGCCACGGTCGACCAGACATATGCAGCATTTCGACGTTGTGGTTCAACTCCATGATATAAAGATCCGCATTCCGAACAACATCCATAACTTGCTTCGAAACATAGCCAGTATCAGTTAATAACACGACTTTTTTACCATCACGCTCAATAATATACCCAACTGGATTAGCAGCATCATGTGAAAGCGGAAATGGTGTTATGCTAAAACCAGCAATCTCGTAATTTTGGTAATTAGAAAGATATTCAATCTCAATATCATGATCGGTCATTATTCCTTTTTCATAAATAGCTTTAGCGGTTGCTTTGGTTGCCCAGACCTGTAAATCAAGACGACGTGAAGCAATTCCGACCCCTTTAATATGGTCTGAGTGTTCATGGGTTATCAAAATATTTCTGATTTTATTTTTATCTAATGAAGTTTGGGCAATTAAATCGTCGAATTTTTTGAGCGAGACCCCGAAGTCGATTAAAAGAGAGTCATTTTCATGCTCTATTACAACCACATTACCGATACTGCCGCTAGTTAATAGACAGACTTTCATAACCAGACCAACTCTTTATTTATTTCCCCTACTAAACACTGGTTAGATTATACCACATTTCTACCAAAAAAGATACCCGATTTACTCGAGCATCTTCTATTTAATAATTTCCAACCCACCCATATAACTTCTTAATACGGTCGGAACCGTAATGGTACCATCTTCGTTTTGGTAATTTTCAATAATGGCTGCGACTGTGCGTCCGATTGCTAAACCAGAACCATTTAGCGTGTGAACAAATTCAAGTTTACCGCCTTTTTCGCGACGGAATTTGATATTAGCGCGTCGCGCTTGGAAATCTTCGAAGTTACTGCAAGAAGAAATCTCTTTATAGGCGTTATAAGACGGCAGCCAAACTTCGATATCGTAAGTTTTCGCCGCTGAGAATCCGATGTCACCAGTACATAACTCGATTACGCGATATGGGAGTTCGAGTAATTGCAACACTTTCTCGGCATTAGCAAGCAAGGTTTCAAGTTCGTCGTAAGAAGTGTTTGGATCAACAAATTTCACGAGTTCGACCTTATTAAACTGGTGCTGCCTGATAATTCCTCTCGTGTCGCGACCGGCTGAACCCGCTTCCGCTCTGAAACATGGGCTATAAGCGGTGTATCTGATTGGCAGTTGTGACATTTCTAACGCTTCATCCGCATGGAGATTCGTTACTGGAACTTCCGCCGTTGGAATTAAGAAATAATCTTCGTTTTCCAGTTTAAATGCATCTTCTTCGAATTTTGGCAGCTGCCCCGTACCAGTCATACTTTTACGGTTAACGATAACTGGCGGCAAAATTTCATCATAGCCGTGTTCATTTGTGTGCAAGTCTAACATAAAGCTAATTAGAGCACGTTCTAACTTAGCCCCAGCTTTCTTATAAACTGCGAAACGACTACCCGTGATTTTTGATGCTCGTTCAAAGTCGATAATGTCTAATTCGGTTACTAAGTCCCAATGTGGCTTTGGCTCAAATGAGAAATTCTTTGGTTCGCCGTATTTTTTGATTTCTAGGTTATCATCCTCATCTTTTCCGATCGGAATTGTTCCACGTGGAACATTGGGGGTTCCTAGTAGGATTTCTCGGATCTTAGTTTCGATTACTTTTAACTTCTCATCGATAACTTTAGTTTCGTCACCAATGCCGTCAATCTCGGTCATCAGTTCCGTTGTATCTTTTTGTTCACGTTTATACTCACCGATTTTTTTTGAGAATTCGTTGTGTTTAGCTTTCAAAACTTCGACTTCAAGAATTAAAGCTTTGCGTGCCTTATTTAATTCCGGGATTTCGTTTAAGTACGAAAAATCACCACCCCTTGTTGCTAGTGTATTAATGATTTCTTGGGTATTTTCTACCACTCGTTTAAAATCTAACATTTTGTGCCCTCCTTAGTCAGTTTCTTTTAATTCGATTTCTGGATAAAAGTAATTCATCCAGCTTTTGTATGTATCTTGTGCGGCTCGACATGTATCTACCAAATAGCCGATTGTTTCGTTAAATTCTTTCAACCCACGATAATAAAACAACTTCATTTCGTCGGTGATGATAAATGGTACAACATCATGTTTCAAGCACTCTCTGAACATTATTAAGCGGCCAACTCTGCCATTTCCATCTTGAAATGGATGGATAGCTTCGAACTCGTGATGGAACTCGATGATATCGTCAAATTTTACCGCTTTGCCGTTATATTCATTTAATAAAACATCCATTTCTTTTTCGACATCTTCAGGACTGGTGGTTTCGATACCGCTAACTTCGTTTGGTAGTTTTTTCCAACCACCAACATTGAAGTATTCTCTATGGCTATCACTGGTTCCATTTTTCAGAATTCGATGAAATTCTTGAATGATTTTTTTGTTTAACGGTTGTTCGATTGTATCGAGCAAATAATCAAAGCAGCGGAAATGATTGCTTGTTTCAACAATGTCGTCAACCGGCAAACCATCCGCATCAAACCCAACGGTCTTCGTTTCAAAAATGTAGCGTGTTTGTTCTTCGGATAGTTTGCCACCCTCAATCCGATTGGTATTATAGGTCAGATTAACTTGTGTTTTATGAAAAAGTCCGCCTTTCAACTTGTGATTGCGTTCTTCAAGCAATTTTTCAAGAATTTGGCTCATCATTACACCCCGTTCCACATTTATGAGAAAACTAATGTTCCACGTGGAACATTAGTTTTAGTATTTATTCTTCGTTATGCTCGATAACTTCATTTTCGACGATTTCAGTAGTTTCGTTAGACGCTACTAAAACGTCTTCGTTTTCTTCGCCGTTGATGATTTCTTCCTCTTCTTCCTTCGGTGTCAATGTAATGCTGGTAATCGACTGTCCGTCTGTTACACGCATTACTTTAACTCCTTGCGTTGAGCGCCCGGAAGTGGAGATTTGGTCAACTGATGTTCTGATAATAATACCGTTGTTAGTGATAATTAATAAATCTTCGTCGCCACTTACGGTCTTCATGCCAACTAAAGCACCAGTTTTGTCGGTCATATTAATGGTTTTAACGCCTTTTGTTCCTCGACCTGCTTTACGGTAATCTTCGATTGGTGTTTGTTTTCCTAATCCATTTTCAGAAATGACTAAAACTTTCTGTCCTGGTTCAACAATTTCCATGCTGATGGCGACTTCGTGTTCTGCCAGTTTAATCCCGCGAACACCCGCTGCAGTACGTCCCATTTGACGGACTTTATCTTCTTCGAACCAGACGAGGTTACCACCACTTGATGCGATAACGATCTCACTTGAGCCGGTCGTTTTACGAACTGATAATAATTCATCATCGTCACGAATGGTTAAGGCGATTTTACCATTACGGTTGACACGAGCGAATTCTGCCAAACTAGTGCGTTTAACTACACCCTGTTTTGTGGCGAAGAATAAGAATTCGTCTTCTTTGAACTCGGATACGGAGATAACCGCACTGATTACTTCTTCTGGACCGAGGTCAATTAAGTTAACAATCGGTAGTCCTTTGGCGGTTCTTGATGATTCTGGAATTGTATATGCCTTTTTGACGTACACTTTACCAATATTCGTGAAGTATAACAGATGGTCATGTGTCGAAGTGGTCAAGATGCGACGTACAAAGTCATCATCGTTGGTCCCCATTGCTTGGATTCCGCGACCACCACGGTTTTGCTGGCGGTAAGTAGCGGTTGGTTGACGTTTCACGTATCCTTTATCAGTGATTGTGATAATCACTTGTTCGCGTGGGATTAAATCTTCATCTTCAATATCGAAATCACCGCTAATTGTGATTTCGGTTTTACGAGGCGTCGCATGTTTAGCTTTGATTTCTAACAAATCAGTTCTGATAATCGTATAAACACGGTGTTCGTTAGCAAGGATATCTTTTAAATCAGTGATCAAAGTAATTAATTCGTTATATTCAGCTTCAACCCGATCACGTTGGAGACCAGTTAATCGACGTAACTGCATGTCAAGGATTGCCTTTCCTTGAATTTCGGTCAATCCAAACTCATTCATCATTGCTTCAAGAGCAATTTCATCGGTTTGTGATCCGCGGATAATCTGAATAATACGGTCGATATTGTCTAGTGCAATCCGGTAACCCTCTAAAATATGCGCTCGCGCTTCAGCACGTTTTAAGTCAAATTGTGTTTTACGAGTTACAACTTCGAATTGGTGAGCAACGTAATGCTCTAAAATTTGCTTTAAGTTTAATACTTGCGGGCGACGACCAACTAGTGCTAGCATATTGATACTAAATGAGATTTGTAGCTGTGATAGCTTGAATAACTGGTTTAATATTACGCCAGCATTGGCATCTTTGCGCATTTCGACTACAAGTCGTGTTCCGTCACGGTTTGATTCGTTTCGAACTTCGGTAATCCCGTCAATTTTCTTATCTTTTGCGAGCTCACCGATTTTTTCTTGTAGCACTTCGCGGTTAACCTGATATGGAATTTCAGTAATAATAATGCGCTGTTTACCACCGCCACCAGGACTATCGACGATTTCTGCTTTCGACCGGATGACAAATTTACCTTTGCCAGTTTCATATGCATCCTTGATTCCTTTAGTACCAAGAATTGTTGCAGCGGTCGGTAAATCAGGACCTTTAATGTGTTCCATTAGCTCGGAAATTTCAATATCACGATTGTCAATATAAGCGACACAGCCATCGATTACTTCTCCGAGATTGTGCGGAGCGATATTAGTTGCCATCCCGACGGCGATACCAGTCGCTCCGTTGACTAGCAGGTTCGGGAATTTCGCTGGCATTACTGAAGGTTCCGTCTCTTCTTCATCAAAGTTTGGGACAAAATCGACAGTATCTTTGTTGATATCTTTGACAAGTTCCATTGCTAATTTCGACATCCGTGCCTCGGTATAACGCATCGCAGCGGCACCGTCACCGTCGACCGAACCGAAGTTACCATGTCCATCGACTAGCGGTGAACGATAACTGAAATCCTGTGCCATTCGCACCATCGCATCATAAACAGAAGAATCCCCGTGTGGGTGATACTTGGCGATAACGTCCCCGACAATCCGGGCAGATTTCTTGAATGGCTTGTCACTATGCATTCCTAAATCGTTCATTGAATATAAAATTCGACGATGTACAGGTTTCAAACCATCACGAACATCTGGTAATGCCCGGGCGGCAATCACACTCATCGAATAGTCAATGAACGATTGCTTCATCTCTTTGACGAGACTCTGCGGTTTAATTTGATCACTCATCTACTTCACTTCCTTTTCCAACACGGCATTCAAATTTTGAATCAATGTTGGAACATTTTTTTCAATTTCGCTGAAAATAATTCGTTGGTGCGATTCGGTACGACCGTTAACTGAAGCATTTCGTGCCGTTGATATCGCACGCCACGGAATCGTCAGACTTTGTTGAGTACTACTTTCGATCCGATTACCGATTGCTCCGATTTGCAACAAGGCAAATGTACACGCATAATTCGTTTTAGTATTCATTTGATAAGCTTCGAAGTCCATACCAGCAGTGAATTCAAGTAATTCTTCAGCATAATTTTTGATTCGTAGCAACTTCCCGCTATCATCGGTTGCAGAAAATAATAAACTGCCTTCTTCATAATTGTCTAACATCATCATCCACCTCCAACTTTAATTAAACATCTAAATTTGCGTAAGTCGCATTAGTATCGATAAATTCACGACGTGGTTCAACGTTGTCGCCCATCAAGATATCAAAAATTTCATCAGCTTCCATTGCATCTTCTAGCGTAACCTGTAATAATGTACGCACTTCTGGGTCCATCGTTGTTTCCCAAAGTTGATCAGCATTCATCTCGCCAAGACCTTTGTAACGCTGGATATTTGGTCGTGGATTTGGTGATAAAGTTTTCATATAATCTGCTAACGACGCTTCGTTATATAGATATTCGATTCGCTTTCCTTGTGTAACTTTAAATAATGGTGGTTGAGCGATATATACATAACCATTTTCGATTAATGGCTTCATGTAACGGTAGATAAATGTTAATAATAACGTCCTGATGTGGGCACCATCGACGTCGGCATCGGTCATGATGATAATTTTGTGATAACGTGCCTTCTCTAAATCGAAATCATTACCAACCCCAGTACCAAAGGCATGAATCATACTCTTAACCTCTTTATTGGCATAAACCTGGTTAATCCGAGCCTTTTCAACGTTTAGAACCTTACCACGTAATGGTAAAATGGCTTGAAATTTATTGTCACGACCTTGTTTTGCTGACCCACCAGCCGAGTCACCCTCGACCAGATAAACTTCGCAAATCGTTGGATCTTTTGATTGACAGTCAGCCAGTTTACTCTTCAATCCTAATGCATCTAGTGGTGACTTTTTTTGAACCATTTCACGACTTTTCTTCGCCGCTGCTCTTGCTCGAGCAGCTAGTAATGCTTTATCAACGATAATTCTTGCGACTTTCGGGTTTTCTAACATAAAACGGTCGAAAGCGGCAGCAAAAATGTTATCGGTGATTTTACGAACCTCACTATTAGCAAGTTGGTCTTTCGTTTGACCTTTAAACTGCGGGTCTGGGTGCTTCGCAGAAATAATCGCTGTTAATCCTTCGCGGATATCTTCACCAGTTAGGACATCTTCGCCTTTAAGAACATTCATATCTTTCGCATATTTGTTGACGATGCGGGTTAATGCTGAACGGAAGCCTGAATCGTGGGTTCCACCGCCGTGGGTGTTGATGTTGTTGGCATATGAATAAATGCGACCTTCAGCAAAGCCAGTGTTATATTGCATGGCAACTTCGACTTGAACGCCATCAGTTTCGCCATCGGCGAAGATGATTTCCTCATGAAGTAGCTCTTTGCCTTTATTCAGGTACTTGACATACTCTGCGATCCCACCTTCGGCATAGTATTCTTGCGACCGTTCTTGCCCAGGACGCTCATCTGCGATGGTAATACGAAGACCTTTGTTTAGGAAAGCAAGCTCTCTAACTCGCCGCTGAAGAATCTCGTACTCATATTCGGTAGTCTCTTGGAAAATGGTCGGATCCGGTTTAAATTTTACAAAAGTCCCATTTGAATCAGAAGTTCCAATTTCGCCTAATGGCTGGACTGAATCTCCTTTTTCAAAACGCTGGAAATATTGTTTGCTATTTCGATTAACCGTTACTTCGAGATAGTCAGATAGGGCGTTTACAACCGACGCACCGACCCCGTGGAGACCGCCCGATACTTTATAACCGCCACCGCCGAATTTTCCACCAGCATGCAGAACGGTAAATACGGTTTCAACAGTCGATAAACCAGTTTTTTCATGGATATCAACTGGAATCCCGCGCCCGTTATCGCGCACGGTAATCTCGTTATCGGCGGTAATCGCAATATTGATCTCGGTACAGTAGCCCGCTAACGCCTCATCAATCGAGTTATCGACGATTTCCCATACAAGATGGTGCAGCGCCCCTTTATCTGTCCCACCGATATACATCCCTGGGCGTAAACGAACAGCCTCAAGTCCTTCAAGGACCTGAATATTACTGCCATCATAATTTTCTACTTGTTCTAAATTTTCACTCACAATAATCACCTATCTTTGCGTCGTTTATGACAAATACATCCGCAGAATCCAGGATTTCCTGATATATTCCCGCTACCGATGTCGTTGTTATAAATGTTTGTGTTTTGTTATTTGTACTTGCTAATAATTTGCTTTGTCTGCTTTCATCGAGTTCTGATAAAACATCGTCGAGTAGCAAAACAGGATAAATCGCTGTTTCTTGGTAAATCAAATCAATTTCGGCCAACCGCATGGACAGGATGGCGGTTCGTTGTTGCCCCTGCGAGGCGTAGTCATGCGAATTCACGCCCGACAGAAACACAATGAAATCATCCCGATGAGCACCAATATTGGTTGTCCGAGTGCGTTTATCGGCAGCATACATTGACTCAAATTTCTGTAACAGTGAATCTTCCGTAACTTCTGCGACCCGTAGCGAATTAACATACTCAAACGAAATATCCTCTTTGCCATCGGTAATAAATCCGTGGGCAAGCTTTGCATGACCTTCGAGTTCTTCTAAGAACCATTTACGCTTATTCAAGATATAAACCAACGGCTCGACCATTTGTGACGTCAAGACTTCGAATTGCAGATGGTTCATGTCCGATTCGACGTAATGTTTTAGTAGTTCATTCCGTTGTTTTAGTAATTTATTATAAACACTCAAATGATGAAGGTACATACTGTCAATTTGGCCGATATCCATGTCTAAGAACCGCCGGCGACCAGATGGAGACCCTTTAATTAGCTCCAAATCTTCCGGGGCAAAGAACACGGTTTTCAACCTACCAACGAAATCAGTTAGTTTTTGAATGTTCGACCTGTTGTATTTAGCAGTTTTACCTTTTTTGGAAATAACCAGTCCAAGTTCAACCTCGTCATCATCAGGAAGGTCAATTACAGCTTCGGCTTTCGCAAAATCCTGCTCAAAACGAATCATTTGAACCGATTTCGAA
>Ga0123355_10007360_pt1 | contig 16489 bp, 14 predicted proteins | sample TergutEmb28metaG_3_FD_89872 | JGI IMG/M metagenome (GOLD analysis project Ga0123355, IMG submission 89872) | Embiratermes neotenicus P1 segment gut microbial communities from Petit-Saut dam, French Guiana - Emb289 P1 | ecosystem: Host-associated > Arthropoda: Insects > Digestive system > Gut ...
ACCAGAGCAATACAACCCATGAAATAACTCAACAAATAAGTCGCAAGCTCCTGAGGATGGATGTATTAACATCCAAAACATGTTGAGCATTAAATAATGAAATAATAAAGCAAGTGACATCAATTTGGTCTCTCTTTATTCAACTATCAAGACATTTAACCTTTTGGCACTGGAATTATTTTTTTAAATTTTAGCACACTCTGTATACAAAATGTGAATAAAACAGGAACCAAATATGTTAGAATTATGAAACAAACTGCATTTTGAAGAGAAAAAAATTGAGAGTATATACCACATTTAAAATATTCAGTGCCTGTATTTGTTGAATAAATATATAAAATGCAACGTTTAGAGGTTAGCGGTGCGGTATGACCACTATAGCGGTCGTTAGGCATCAAAGGGTTTTGCATCTCAGCTCTGTGCATATGTATATCCATGCTCTCCACAGGTACAAGAACACAAACTACCTGAGGCACCAGATGTATAGAGCAGCAAATGCAAAACAGCAGCTACACTCAGTGAAGATTTCCTAAATTCACTTGTTCCCTTTCCCCTATAATCCTTCATTCGATATCTGAAGGCTTGCACCGGAACAGTTTCACTTTTGTCATAGCTGTCAACCAATAACATGACTAGAGAACTATTTGATCCAAGTAACGTCCAGCCATCTTTATTCTACATCCCCTTCAGCATAATTTAAATAACTCACCATTACTGATACTTCAGACTGTATAACTATTATCAGGGATGTTAATTTGGTAAACATATAATGCTACACACTTATACTGTACATATATGTGTATATTTTCATTATTATATCATGATAAAGTTTTAAGTAATTTTAAATTCATGATGAGAGATTATTTATGGTAATTAACTTTAGTAATGATAAATGACACATCTGAAATTAGAATAATTTTTCTTTAACCTTTTGACACCTAACGACCACTATAGTGGTCGTACCGCACCGCTAACCTCTAGATGTTGCATTTAATATAATTATTCAACAAATACATGAATATTTTAAACATGGTATATACTCTCCATTTTTTTTCTCTTCAAAATGCAGTTTGTTTCATAATTCTAACGTATTTGGTTCCTGTATTATTCCCATTTTATATACAGGGTGTGCTAAAATTGAAAAAAATAATTCCGGCGCCAAAAGGTTAATTTCAATACGAACCCTAATATGACCCATACTGACTTACATGACAGAAACCCAGATGACCCCAGAAGCAATAAATGTGCTCAGAATACCTGAAAGGTAGTCATTAAAATATATGGACCTGTCAAAGAAGGAGAATGTTGGATAATAGAAATAAACAAGGAGATAAATAATATATTACAAGGGAAAGATACTTTAAAATTTATAAAATCCTTTCGACTAAGACAGTGTGTTCATGTTGAAAAAATGCAAAACAAAAGAATGCAGAAAACAAACTGCAACTGCTGCAAGGGAAGGAATAAAGAAAAGGGGAAGACCATGTAAAAGATGGTGGGACAAAGCTGAAAACAATTAAATATAATGGAAATAAACATCAGGCAAGCAATGGCCAGAGACAGTTGGGAATTGGGAAGGATTGTGTCAAAAGCCAAGGTTCACAACAGATTGTAGTGTCTGACGAAGAGGTGAATGAGAATTTCAATGAGTGCCATATATTTTATATTTTCATATGTCATATTCTCATATGGCTCCGGTGGTCTAGGGGTAGCGTGCTGGCCTTTAGTACCAAAGTTTGCGGGTTCAAACCCGGCCAAAGCCGTCGGATTTTTAGGGCAAAAAAAATCCTCAGCACGCCTTCCTTCGGAGGGGAAGTAAAGCCGTCGGTCCCATGTCATAGATTTGCGGCATGTAAAAGTCCCTAAATTTACGTGGAAGTCAGAATTTTGGCAAAATTACTATCAGACATCTTTCTCGCCCACAGTTCCACCTTTCGCTGCTAGGATCTCTCGCGTCGTTGCGGACGGTGGCACCTGGCGGCTAAAGTGGGAATGTCTAAAGGCGGGGGAAAGCAATGGCAAACTACCGCCAAGAACTTGCCCAGGATGCAGTGTGCCAGAGCCATACCGGTCACCTGACTGGGCTCTGGTTCCTGCCAAGCCCGGCCTTCAAGGCTGAATACTAATGAATGAAAAAATGAATATGTCTTCATATGACTCACTGAACATAAAATATTTAATAAACTTATTAAATGTACTAAATGTATTTAAAGGAGTTCCGTCATGCGCAACACAGTTATAGTTCTAAGTCAGCTAGTTACAGCCAATTTTACAGGCCATTAACTGACCCACAAACCAGAACCCATTAAATAAACTATACAATCATCTACATACTGACCTTACAGAAAGAGACCTCTTCCTCTACATATATGTATAAAAGTAAAGCAGTCCCATTACAGGCCCAAGGTGCCCAGAGGGTTCCAGGAAGTTAAGGTTCCCAGATTTCATGACAACGGCACAGGATGGTGGTAGGTTGTCAGCCTTATGCACTGGCCACCCTTACCCCCAGGAAATATTCCTGGTACTCATTTCTGTTAGAGGCCACGTCGACCCCAGGGCCATAATGCGATCGGAAGGATTTTATGTCACTGAAAAATCCACTGACACCAGCTGGGATCGAACCAGCGACCTTTCGATTTGTAGCACAGCACCTTAAGCACTGTGCTACCGCGGTACCCACATATGTGTGAAACCGGTAAAAAATGCATATGATTAATGAAAACAGTGTAAAATAAAATTAGTGAGAAATATATATGAAAGTATATGAAAAGCTATATATTATAACAGGATTGTAATTAATAATCAATAATAAAGTAAATAAATTAGGTAGGCAGTTTATAATTAGGATTAACATGCACTGCAGTTCAGTGTATTCACATACTGCTGGTTTGGATGAGACCATAAAGACCCTTACCTTGGTCTCATTGAGTACAGACAGAAAACCCTCATGAGTGGTAACATTATGCTCCATGGGTTCATTCTTACAGAAGTCTGTGTTTCGTTGCTGAGGAACATCCTTCTCTGAGGCACGTCGCTTAATGAAGGAACTCAACTCCGACTTAATTTCACCATTCGGTGACTTTCTTTTCCTTGGAAGCCCTGATGATCCTGCAGCCTCATCCTTCTTGCTGTGTGCTTGAAGTGATTTAGGTCTTATATCATCAGCAAAGGCAAATATGTCTTCATCTTCCTCATCTGCCAGCTTATTAGGTGCCATCCTTAACTTTTTATCAGACGGGAATTCAAACAAATTTTCATCATCCGTATCTCCCTTCACATCACGTCCCAATATTATTGAGGCCTGGGAAAATACAGGAGTAGCAGGCTTCGTTCTGGGATATCCATCATCTTCCATACTTCTAAGCCTGGTATAAAAATTCAACATACTTAAAAACAATTGAAATCTAACAGCATGCAGTGCATAAAATACATAAAATATGCTCAGTATTGACAATATATGTACTACTACAAGTCTTGCTTTCACAGTAGAAGGTTCTTACAATCATAATAAAACTTATATCGATATTCAAAGCAAGTTTTGAAATTATTAAACACAAATTAACACTCTGTCCCTTAGCTGTTCCTTACTAGTGAGAACTGCTAATTGATAAAAGATTTAATAACACCAGTTGCAATGTTTATTTAGCAATGAATGAGGTGAAAGCATTACTGCAAACTCTACAAGGGGAGGAAGCACTTAGAGCACAATTCAAGGTACCATAGTGGCATTCAGATGTCAGGACTCCAGTAAACCATGTAAAATCTACGTTAGGATACCAAAGACTTACTTTAATAATGACTTCTAACTTATACCACATTGGTATAAGCTCTAAAGCAATGCATTCATCTGACAGTGACAACACACTATACCTCAGACCTCTCGATTACTATACTAATAACAACAAAGCTGGACAGTGCCATGGTTTGGTGGTTGTCGGCCTCTCACTGTGGCAGCTCGGGTTTCATCTGAGGCTATTCCATGTGGGATCTGTGGTAGACACAGTGGCAGTGGGACATGTTTTTTCTCCAAGTACTTCAGTTGTCCCCTGTCAGCATCATTATGCCTTTGCTCTATACTCATTCATTCAACTATCACCACTGCTACATACCCTTTGTAAGAGACAGTACCATTAAATGACACGCTTAACCCTTTGATGCCTAACGACCTCTATAGTGGTCGCACCGCACCACTAACCTCTAAACATTGCATTTTATATATTTATTCAACAAATATAGGTACTGAATATTTTAAACACGGTATATACTCTCCGTGTTTTTCTCTTCAAAATGCAGTTTGTTTCATAATTCTAACGTATTTTGTTCCCGTTTTATTCACATTTTATACACAGAGTATGCTAAAATTTAAAAAAATAATTCTGGTACCAAAAGGTTAAGAAACAACCATTGCAGTGATGGCAAACCAATAGCTGACAGCCACAAAGTAGAATGTAAGAACTGCTATGTTCACAATATTTCAAAACAAAAAAATAGGAACTGAATTACTGGGGCCATGCAATAGCTCAGAGAGTAACTCAGGTTCATCACCAGGATAGTCCATGTCGGATCTGTGGTGCACAACATGAAACTGATATAAGCCTTTTTCAGAGCAATTCAGCTTTTCCCCAGCAATTATTCTATGAACAATCATGCCAACAGGACTGGTGCAATATGCCTGAATGAGACTGCAGGACAATGGAGTTCAGTCTCAATGCACTTTCACAGTTTTGGAAGGAAAACTGAGTTACTAATTAAATGTTAATTTGCACGTGAATATTTGTCAATAAAATTGAAGTTTACATTTGTGTATGCCTTAAACGGTTTGTCACACATCAGCAAATCACTTTCACTACAATCTCAACTCACCGTTTACTTGGCCTGAGAGAAGCATCCAATTCATCTCTTACTGGCAACTTTTCTTTCTCCACTCCATTGGTTGGAATGATGAAAATTTCATTCTCAGCGTCAATGCTTTCCCACTTATGTTTATCATGCGAAGATGAAGTACCAGAAACACTGGGACATCCGGCCGTTTGCGCAGTCCCACTTGCCGGAATAATTACACCTTTTGCAGCCTTCTTAATTTTTTTTATGTTCTCCAATTCTGATTCTTGTGTATCCAAAGCCAACACAATATCAGAGTGGCTGTTAACTTCTCTAGGCACCCTGGACATCAAAACTGAAGTGACGTTGTAGTCTGGGTTACAATGCCTGTTGATTGAGCAGTATAAAATAGCCAAACCTATGTCACTTTCAGGGATGATGCGTTTACCTCTGGATTTTAAATATCCTGTAAAGCAACAAATTCAGAATAGATAAAAAATAAACTAGATCTGTCATTGGTGTCATGCATTTTTGGGCTCCAAAGGAAAAATCTCCCATGCTCTCAATATATCCGTAACCTGCAAAACCACAGCTTTTATTGCACAACTGTCAAAATAGAGTGGTGAAATATATGTTTCAATGAACAGAAGATCACCATCATCTTCAGTATCACTACCAATGCTCTATTAGTTTCACATACGTGCAATACGAAATACGCCTGCCATGCACATTTCAAACAGTTTAAAATCATCTTAATTACAATCATGTAGTAAATATGATTGTCTATCTGGACAGTAATTGCAAATGGCAGCACACACACTCACACAATACTCTCAGTTTCTCTCAAGTCGCTGTGTCTTGCACTGCAACTGTATAGTCTCGTAAAGCAGTTCATCTTTCTTTATGTCATATGTTACCACTGGATGTGGATCACTTATCGACATGTCTTTCACATTCACTCTACAATCATAAACTAGTACAACTATTACATTACAGGCCTGGAAAGTTATTTAGGGCTCCAGGAGGCTTTGGCTCCCAGATTTTATAAACAGTCAGCACAGGATGGTTGCAAGGTTGTAAGCCCTACACACCAGACACCTTTATCCACACCCCCTAGTAGACACTCCTGGTACTCCATTCTGTCAAAGGTGGGGTCGACCCCAGGGCCATAGTGCAGCCAGAAGGATTCAGTCAGGAATTCCCATTTATCCTATCGGCAGTCAAGCCTGCGACCTTCAGGCTTGTAGCACATGCCTCAGGCAACTGGACCATCACGTACCTCAATCATGAATTAGTAGCAGTCCGTTTTGATGTGCTGCATCAGAATGCAGAGTATTTGTATACCCTGTTCCCAGTAACTCTTGTACCACACTAGAGTTACATACTGATGTGTCCTTGTTGTATTCATTGAACATTTAATGGCAGAAGGGGAGAAAGCTCTCCAATTAAATGTACACCTTTCACCTGAGAGGGAACAATCTATATCGCGGTGGGTGTTTAAGCTGAACACTGCCCTGGCTACAGTAGAAACATGGCAATTAAACTGCTGACTACCGTATGTTAATTGTGCTGGTCTCTAAACTTTGTGTGTCTCTGCAGTACTATTTCGCTTAGATTTTTGTAAATCTTTCATGTTACTGTCTGGTAAAGTCCACTGTACTGGGCAGACTGTGAGCTCACTGTACTAATAGTGAGCACAGATATGTGGACAATTGTGAAATAAGAGCCAGTTCACTTAACAAGTTAGTATTTGTTGGGAAAAAACCACACACTCAAAAAATTACCATATATTTTGGAAAGTTGCAAGCTGGCTAATGAAGTATTGTACCCAATAGAGTCAAATCAAAACTGACAGCTCATCATACGGCAAATAAAGGTGAAACGTTCCCTGTTCAAGCTGGCTGGCATGTAGGGGGGAGTTCATATATACATCTACTCATTCTTAACCTAGGCACTAGATTGAGGTAAGTGGTCAACTTCACATCCCGGCTGTGTTATCCCTTGCCAGAACTGCGGTACCTCTTGAAAAGGGGAATGGGTGGGTGCCAGAGCTGGTCTGATTGATCCAAAAATGGGAAAAATCTCTTGCCCCTGCCAAGATACAAATCTCAGACTATCCAGTCCGCAGCACAGTCCCTATAGCAACGCTACTACGGCTCCTCATACGAGAAACACATAATAACTTAAATAATGGGTACATTCACAAAACAGAGAGGGGAAAACAGTAACCTGTATCAGGAAATCATAAGCCAACACCTCCTATGAACTGTCAAATTCTACATGCAATTTGGGCTGTAAGTACAAATTTGCACATACAGTGGAAAGATTACTACATCCCAATGTGACGAAGGTGTAAAGGTCAACGTCACTGAGCAATATGTTAAAAAAGCCATCCCATGACAAACCTGGACAGGCCCTGAGGGTTCCAGGAGGTTGAGGCTCCCAGATTTCAAGTCAATTGGCACATGAAGGTAGTAACGTTGTCAGCCCTATGCACTGGCAACCTTTACCCACCAGAAAATATTCTTGGTACTCATTTCTGCTAGAGGCTGAGTCAACCCCAGCGCCATACTGTGGCCAGAAGGATTATGTCAAATGAAAAAATTCCAATGACACCATCAGGAATCGAACCCACGACCTTCCGGCTTGTAGCGCAGTGCCTCAACCAACTGTACCACCGCATGCCCCCAAGCAATATGTTAACTAAGCATATATAAATTCATACGAGGGATGGGCAGGCCGCTATTCAAAGCATTTATACTTGCTGAGCTTCAAACTAAGCAAAACTGTCCAACAACTTAAATTAACATATTCACAATGCATTTAGTAATTACAAAAAATGACATATCAATAACATGTAACAGTATGATTCAGATAACCAAATATTTGTAAACAAATTTAAAATAATTACAAACTTAACACATTCATAATAACTCAATGCTGAAATTAACCCTTTGACACCTAACGATGACTATAGTGGTCGTACGGCACAGCTAACCTCTAAACGTTGCATTTTATATATTTATTCAACAAATATAGGTACTGAATATTTTAAACATGGTATATACAGTCCACTTTTTCCTCTTCAAAATGCAGTTTGTTTCATAAATCTAACGTATTTGATTCCTGTATTATTCACATTTTATATACAGGGTGTGCTAAAATTAAAAAAATAATTCCGGTGCCAAAAGGTTAACTAAACCATAACAATACCACACAGAAGGCTTCATTATATAGCTTTGCATACTGAACCACTTGCAATGAAATGTTTGTCAGGAAACTCCTCGCTTAAAATTAGGTGAGCAGTAGATGGTCCAATGATTGGGAATATCTCTTTCTACCAAACCCAAGTCCGTTTGTTGCTCCCATATGTTCACCTGAGGATGGAGTAACATGAACTTACCAAAATGCACTACTCTATTTGAAATACCAAATGATGGTAACAGTCCATAAACCCAGTAATACTAAGTCTAATATACAACTGTCAGAATTGAAGAATAAGAACCAACTAGACGCTACTTATTGTTTTATTGTACTTAAGATAGGCTCAACATGTTTCAGGCACTGTAATGCCCATCATCAGGAGCTCACGACTATAGTGCTGATTACCACATGGGCCGTCCAGTTCTTGGGTTGCTGTCAGTTGGAAGTTAGGTGCAGGCAGGCTGGATAAGTGTCCGGGTTGCAGGCTATAGCACATCGTGCTATAGCCTGGACACTTATCTAGCCTGCCTGCACCTAACTTCCAACCGACAGCAACCCAAGAACTGGACGACCCATGTGGTAATCAGCAATATAGTCGTGAGACCCTGACGATGGGCACAGTAGTGCCCGAAACACGTTGAGCCTATCGTAGTAGCATCTAGCTGGTTCTTATTCTTCAGTTATCACAATGATGCATGGTCCAACACACATCAAAAACTGTCAGAATACTTTAGAGCTGTGGAAACTGGCCACACAGAATCCCGTATTTACACTCACTTGTCACTTCTTGAAACGAATGTGGCACCTGGGAACCTTCAGTTGTTCCAAATGAACATTGCATCACAATTATATTTGGTTGTACCAAGTCTTCATGTGTCATTCCACTTTCCTCCAGAATGCCAGCTTTTCCACCTGAAAACAAACAAACAAACCTTACCTGCAAATTTACAGCTGGTAAAGGAAGCCTGCAGTACCACGTATTTGTAAAGCAGGACTTGTTCTATTCAGCAACAAAACAAGTCCATGGAGCAGAGTCCTCCTTGAGAAGCTAACAGTCCTTCAGCTAGTCAAGAAATTCACTGCATTTAATCAAATATTTTAATTGAATACCAACATTACCTGCTGCAGTAACCATGCAGGAATATATGTCATACTGCTGTGAAGATGAGAACACAAAAAGCTTTCCTACAAAGAGCTTCTTCCTGTTTTCATTGACATCAAATGACACCTCATTCACATTTAGTGTGCTTTCAGCCAAAGGAGGAATGTAGTCCTTGAAGTTTGGAAACAGCTGCTTGGTTGACAACGCTGTGATGTAATTATCCCAGTACTGTGGAGTAACAATGGGCTTCCCCTTTGCCAGTGCACAGACCACCTGTAATGATAACATGTTTTCTCTATGTCACAACCATCACGGTACACATCTTACAGACACTACCGGCAAAGTTCATGATTTGAGGTTCTCATAAAGATGTTGATGAATATTCAAGTTCATGGGACAGTAAAGTGCTGACTAGTAAATACCAGTAGTTACTGATGTTTACTGGACCGAGCATCATTGTGATAACTGAAGAATAAAAAAAAACCAACTAGATGCCATTTGTTATTTTATAGTACTTCTTATAGGCTCAACATGTTTCAGGCACTACTATGCCCATCATCAGGAGCTCGTGACTATGATGTTGATTACCGCATCGGTTGTTTCGTTCTGTAAAGATGGAGGGGTTAGCGTTAATGTAAATTTATGGTTCTTCGTGCTGTATGTTCGGCGTGAAGTTCTTTGTTACCAGCTACAACAAAGCAACAAAGAACTTCACACCAAACATACACCACGAAGAAGCATAAATTTACATTAACGCTAACCCCTCTATCTTTACAGAACGAAACGACCAATGTGGTAATCAACATCATAGTCGCGAGCTCCTGATGATGGGCACAGCAATGCTCGAAACATGTTGAGCCTATAAGAAGTACAATAAAATAACAAGTGGCATCTAGTTGGTCTTTTATTCTTCAGTAGTTACTGACATTTAGGATTGTAGTTCCTTCACCTTTAGGTTCAAGTATTCCAGGATGTGTCTTCTCACCTTGACATTATAATGCAGATAACACTACAATGCTTGGGAGCTTCAGCAACTATTTACCGATCAACATGGAACGACATCCCAGAAGAACTGAATTTTATATTAATTCATTCATTCCATTGGCATGTGCAGAATGCGCCAATTCCTTGCTGTTCTCAAGAGCTTCTTCCATTCCTCTCTGTTACGTACTTTTTCCCGCCACCCTTCTCCACCAATTATTCTTCCATCCTCCCTCACTTCATCTTGCCATCTATTTCTTGGTCTACCTCTCAGTTTTGTTGTTCCCAAATTAATATATAATACTCTTCTGAAAATTCTATTTTCTTGCATTCTCTGTACATGCCCAAACCAATGTAATCTATTTAACCTTATTGTCTCTATTATAGTAGGTTTTTTAACAATTGCATAAATTTCTTTATTGGTTAATATCCTCCAATTTTCTTTTTCATTGTCACATACTGCGTCTAAAATTCTTCTATTAACTTTCCTTTCAAAAACGTTCATTTGCTTTTTGTCTTCTTTGTTAGTATCCAGGTTTCTGATGCATATGTTAATGTTTTATCTATTATTGTGTTCTTTAGTCTTAATTTTAGTTTCTTTGTTATGTTCTTATTTTTAAAAATATTTTGTAGTATAAATTATGTTTTGTTAGCATTTTTTATTCTTTCTTGCAAGTCTATTTGGCAACTGTTATCTTCATTAAGTATAACTCCCAAATACTGGAAACTTTCACCTCTTTCAAATTTCTAGTTTTTTATACTAACAGTGACATAAAAACACTGACTCCAGCACTGTATATTCTATGCATGCCAATGTACAACAGCCCTCACTTTAACTGCAGCCCAAGTAGTAAATGCCCACATTTTATATTCAAGTTACCGTAGACTGCGTTTGAAATGTGATGGCACACGCGCAGAAACCAGATTTCGTCTTTCAGCAAAATGGACAAGTCCATTTAAATCAGCGGGGGCGTCAGTTCAGTCGAATACTGGCAGCCGAGGTGTGCGCATCAGCAGTAGTAATGCTGGATACACCATGTTCCGAGGTAGTGTGAAGAGTACTGGCTACCCACTGCATTCGCCAGTTTCCCCTTCACTTCCCCTCCCGTGTGTCACCGTGTGCCATCACATCAACTGGACTCTATCATTATTGACTTCCCTTGCCAGAGCACACATAACATAGTAATATTCTTGCAGAATGCATATGCACCAACTCCATGATGCCTTATTTCTAAAAAAGGAGATCTGGACAACAGTTCAATCAGACAAGCAAAAGCAGAACCTTAAGGCATGCTCATATCAATTATCTGTTCACTTGCTGGAGCCAAGAGGAAACAGAGGGACAGATTTAAGGTGTCAATCTGCAGTACATGTAAAGTAGTCCCACAAAAAGGAAGGAAACATAAAAAAAAGAGTCTGAAGTTCATAAAATGTAAATGTAGTGTCATGCACCCTTCAGGCCACTGATCCACAAAAGCAGCCATTTTATTGTGGTTGACACTGCACCCGGCAGCTAGGAGAGGTGCAATGATGACCTGGCATCATAGAGAGAAAAATGTAGACAATTAGTTTTTTTGAGTGGATTCTTGTAGGAACAGAGCTGGAGTTCGTAATGGGTAACGACTCAGTCGTGTATACTTGCCGAGGCACAAAATGAGGTGGTGGCCCAAGGCCAAGTGGTGCCAAGAAGAAGAAGAAGAAGAAGAATACCATCCTGCATGTCTGAAGGACAACTGGCGACTCTACTCTGGGAGTTCACTTCCAGCGTTGGGTCATAATGGAGTGAGTGGTCATTTATGTTTTGTTGAAAAGAGGAGAGCTGCCAAATGGGTTGCACGGAAAAACTGTACCTCGCAGTATGTTGGTCCCAGTGACCAGTGGTGAGTGATGTTAGTAAACTTGTGTCAAGCAAGTGGTTCATTATTTACACTCAGTGAAAATTTCATTTCATTGTATTGTGGTTGTAAATAAATACTAATTATAGGTTCTCAGCTATATGATTGTGTTCATCTGTATTTAGCTACATCATTGGACTATAATGAGCTCCGTTTCCCTTCCTAATCCCACATGCTGGAGAGGATAAAAACCAGTGTCCAATACTTTTACAACTAGAAACAGCTGGCTTACCCACAGGGCTAGATCATAATGACAAAAACATAACAGTAAGAATCCGTGGGTGGTGTTAGCTCTACCAACGCTGTGCACAGCTCTCATTCCGAGTCCTGCTTGACAAATAAATGGCCCGGGACTACAGTAGGGTTGCACAGAGTGTCAAAATTATACCAGCCAGTTGAGGGCCCTTGATGTCACAGCCGGGCAGCAACAGTATAACATCTAACATAGGCATTAAATGGAAGTCAAAAGTCTGCTTCATGATGTGGCAGCCTTTGCTGCAGAAGAACATCTGTTGGTATCCATTTCATAAGATGAAATATTTATGACATTCATACCCGATAAATACTCTATCAACAAACTCTACATCGTCTGTGGAGATTAAAGATTCCATTAATTTTCAGTGTGGAAACACAAGAAAGAGAAAAATCATAAACAGCCTTGCCTTACAAGGAAGTATGTCAAGACAAACAGCGGAGTGTCAGTCTAGTGCCATGACGTTACATCTCGAAACATACCACACGCAATGACAATTTTCACATGCCGGATGTGGAGAAAATACCGTGAACTAGAACTTAAGTTACAATGGGTTCATCAAATGAATATGAAGCATGTGGTTTCATAAAAAATTATACCAAGTCAACATGAACATACAGCTTATATGGTCAATTTTCAGCATACTCACATTAAAGCATCTGCACTTTGCACTCAACCACTCAGTGACCAGCAGCAATCCAGTTCTTGTTGTATACAGCACACTTAACTCACTTTATACCTCAATATTAGACCACTCCAGAGGTAGGATAGCACATTCGTAGTCAATATAGCAACCTGCTATAGGCCAGACAGACAGGGTTTAAGTCCCTGTTGCAACAAGGAATTTTTCTCTACTCCAAATAATATCTGGACCAGCTCCAGGGCCAACGCAGCCTCCTACTGAACAAGTATTGGGGTTCTTTGCTAAGGAGAAAGTAGCCACGACACGATGTTGACCACCAACTTCCATCTAGTACCAGAATTAAGAATAAGTGGACTCACTCCTCCATTCCCTCAATGGGCACAGACAACTTTACTTTTATCTTTTATCAAGCTACTCCACTGACCAAGGAAAAAATGCAGAACCAACAGAAACAACATGGCATGAGAGAAGAGAATTATAATTTTAAGTTGATGCTTGTCCAGTTCAAGAACTGTCAGTTGTCCTACCTTGACAGTCAGTGTCAAGTTGCACATGGTCACATGAGTCACTGTGTCTTGCCAACTGTTCACTAAGTGGCCACCAAGCATCACAAGCTGCTGCCTGAGATTTTTCTTCCCATCAGGTGTGAGGGTAGATGTTGTAACAACCAACGGGTCATAATCCAGTCTAGGCAAACAATTTCAAAGCCATCTTGAACAATTTTTGTGAACATTTTTAATGATTATTTAGTTAACAGCCTATATAAAAAAGGACTACAGTCAATATCTAAGTACTGAATTGCATATGATCCAAAACTAACCACTTAAAAGTTCAATAATAACTATAAGTACCGACTGCTGCAACAGGAACTTCACATCTTGCCACATAATGTATTCATGGATTTCATATGATTCCTACAGCATATATATGCATTACTTCTGTAAATATCACTACATAAAAAAGCACTACAGTCAATATCTAAGTACCGAATTGCATATGATCCAAAACTAACCACTTAAAAGTTCAATAATAACTATAAGTACTGCCTGCTGCAACAGGAACTTCACATCTTGCCACATAATGTATTCATGGATTTCATATGATTCCTACAGCATATATATGCATTACTTCTGTAAATATCATTGACTGTAATTGTAATGAAGACAGTCTGTGTTTTCTGTAAGGTAGAACTGAGTATTATCTCATTATCTAGATTAATTCCTATCTCCAAAGGGAGAGAATATGTGAATTTTATCACAAAAAGATAAGCACTTGCCATAATAATAAATATCAATGTACACTATCAAACATAGTTGTTCTTTCTTATATACAAATGTAAGTCAGAGGACTCACCCTCCTATCAATTTACGCTTCCCACCCCCACACACCCTGAAATAAATTCTTTAAATTATTTACAGCTTTAAAAATGCAGTCTTCCTTAAAGTATTGAAGTTTCTAAGACAGCCGGTTCAAAAGTAATGCCGTCACATTCCGCTCAACACATACAATCCAATTAAAGTTGTTCTCCTCAGTGCTGAGGCACAGATATAAAGAAACACTGAAAAACACTGTTTTGTACCAATTCTTACCAAACTTAACAGATTTGTAAAGGGCCCCATACACTCTAAGTTAAACTGTGCAGTTTAACTGTGTAAAAAAAAAAACTGTATGAAAAACTGAACTGAATGTTTTCTGGCACAGCACAGGTTTCCCAACAGGTCTGTCAGTTTTTTTGTCAGTTCTGTGTGTCTTCTTGTGCACGTGACTATGGTGGATAAAAACCAGGCTGTCGTTTGCTGTTTGCTAGCCACATCAGCCTGATGTTATCCGAAAAGAAGACAAGAAAGCATAAAATGTGGAGTAAGAAGTGGTATTTGAAAAGGAATATATCGTGTGATGCTAACCTCCTGAATGAATTGCTAGAAACAGATGTGCATTGAGATGATGCCATCGTGGTGACAACAGGTAAAATGAGGAAACTGTGGGATTCCCTGAGTGAACTGCACAACTCTCTGTGTGAAAAATGACTGGAAAGGACAGTTCTGAGGCCTGCGCTGTTGCCTGTCAAAACTGCGTGGTTTACTCAGTTTAACTGAGACTGTATAGGGCGCTTAACAGTGTTTCATCAAGAGGCATGTCACACAGGTGTAATGGTGAGAGGAGGAACACACCCAGAAACACTTAACCGTTTGAAGCCTAACGACCCCTATAGTGGTCGTACCACACCGCTAACCTCTAAACGTTGCATTTTATATATTTATTCAACAAATACAGGTACTGAATATTTTAAACATGGTATATACTCTCCGTCTTTTTTCTCTTGAAAATGCAGTTTGTTTCATAATTCTAACATATCTGGTTCCTGTTTTATTCACATTTTATATAGTGTGTGCTAAAATTTAAAAAAATAATTCTGGCGCCAAAAGGTTAAATTTGATATTATATGTTTCTGTGCAACAGACACACAAAGCATATCTTAATGTTGCACATACAGTGCATCATATTCTGTATCACCACTTATTAACCAACTATTGTACACTACGCCATGTTTATCAACTCACATATTAGTTTCTGCTCCTACACATTTCTTTGTCTACTGACAACATATTCAGGGAGCCCCATTCCAACTGTAATTCCTTCACAACATATAAAAAGATTACTTACTTACTCCATGGTGCAGAGTACTTCTTGAGAAGCTAACTGGTTTGCAGCTAGTCAAGAAATTCCCCGTATTTCATAGAACCCGAAGGTTCATTACCGCACTCACAAGCGTCTGCCACCCATCTCTATCCTGGGCCAGCCCAATCCAGTCCATATACCCACATCCCACCTCCTGGAGATCCTTACTAATATTATCCACCCATCTGCGCCTAGGTCTCCCCAGTGGTCTCCTTCCCTCCAGTTTCCCCACCAAGACCCTATACACCCCCCTCTCCTCGACCATATGTGCCACATGCCCAGCCCATCTCATTCTTCTCGATTTTATCACCTGCACAATATTGGGTGAGGAGTAGAAGTCATTTAGCTCCTCGTTATGCAATCTCCTCCACTCCCCCGTTGCCTCGTCCCTCCTCGTTCCAAATATTCTCAACACCCTGCTCTCAAACACCCTCAGCTTCCTTTCCTCCTGCAGTGTCAATGACCAAGTTTCACACCCATACAAAACAACAGGCAAAATTACAGTTCTATATATCTTGATCTTTAAATTTTTGGATAGAAAAAAGATTATAAGCATTAATTAGCCATCTGTTGAAAATTTTTATTTTTTTTTTAATTACAAATGCACCACTTTAAGTACCATTAAAATCCTTCAGTTAGCAGTATATCTAGTGAAACAGTTAAGAGTTAAGGCCACAGATACAAACTATTTAAGAGTATTAAAACTCTTCAGGTATATAAATGAATAACGGCTTCAGTGGTCTAGGGGTAGTGTGCTGGCCTTTAGTACCCAAGTTTGCAGGTTCAAACCCGGCCGAAGCCGTCGGATTTTTAGGGCGAAAAAAATCCTCAGCACGCCTTCCTTCGGAGGGGAAGTAAAGCCGTCAGTCCCATGTCGTAGATTTGCGGCATGTAAAAGATCCCTAAATTTA
>Ga0123355_10007361_pt1 | contig 16488 bp, 12 predicted proteins | sample TergutEmb28metaG_3_FD_89872 | JGI IMG/M metagenome (GOLD analysis project Ga0123355, IMG submission 89872) | Embiratermes neotenicus P1 segment gut microbial communities from Petit-Saut dam, French Guiana - Emb289 P1 | ecosystem: Host-associated > Arthropoda: Insects > Digestive system > Gut ...
AAATTTAAATTGTTAAAAAAAAAAAAATTTACCCAAATCCTATTTCAAACCCAAAAAAAATTAAACCCACCAAAAATATTCAAAAAACCTTGGACAACCCCTAATTTTTTTTTTTTTTTTTTTGGTAGAAAATAACAGCCACGAGTGCGTAAATTTTAGGACATTGTTGCAAGGGCAAGGCAAAAATAGGTACAGTTTGCTATGCACACTATTAAGGCATGTAGGGAGAAGATCTGCAGTTCATTTACAATCGCTAGTTACAATAATTACTAAAACCATAAAAAAACTTTATACCTAATGTGTTATTACATATCACAGACATGGCGGTAAAGTGTTTCGGCTTAATATTATTAAGTCCTTTTCGTACTGAACTGTTGCTTATGTTCAAAATTACTAAGATGGCCAAGTTTGTTTACGACAAGTGTGACAGAGGGCAGAACGAGCGAAGCGTGCAAGATGGCCACCTGGGTTGCAGGTGGACGTGTGGTGTTAAGTCGAAGTAGTTTGGCGCCATGTAGTTAATGCGATGGAGGTTGACATCCTCCAGACATGGATGAATTGGGGCAACATCCATGTATACGTGTGAAACGAAAGAATGTCAGACTTGTGTTTGAAAACTCTGAAAAAATTCGCGGTTTGTTTGCAGTTCGCCTCTCGGAGAAAACAGGGCATAGACAGGATGTGTCAAAGTTGGGGTTTGTTTTTCTCAGCGTTGAGCCGGAAAAAAGAGAAGAAAAGCTGGCACTATCAGATGTTGTATGCAAGGTTCAGGTACGATATATATACTGCTGTTCTAGCTTTCATAGCACGCAAGTTTTAGTCCTAAGATGGATTTGTTAAATGTCGCTTATTTCATTACATCCTGTTGTGGTTTGCAAAGAAGGGTCTAGAACATCTCAGGTAACTGGGAATTAACTAGCGCTCTGATTTTAATGACACGGATGAAGGAAAATGTCGTTGGTTTGTATTTCCAATTTTACGCCTAGATTATTCACGCCCACGAATTTATAGAAGTAAAATTAAGTCAGTTTCAAAAGAATGTGTAAACTGACAATAAAACTGAGCATTCTTAATTTGATTGAATTGCATATTCTCTAGTCTTTGCCACTGCATAGCACCACCAAGTCGGCTTTGTTATTTATGTACCTTGAAGATGGGGGCAATATGTTGCTCTGAAATGTTGATACCCACCTACCACACAACTCGGTTTCATAACACAGAGCGCCACAGTATACGCCTTTTGGTGTTTGTTCAGTACGAAAAAGGATGTGACTGAATCAGGTGATGAAGATTTAAGATGTGAAGTATGTACTTTGTAGAAAGTATTATCACATGTTAATAACATTAGATTGCCAGTAATTGCCTAGTATTAGAAGCTAATGGCATTGAAATGAAACTTTACAATTAGGCCCAGTTTTGAAGAAGTTCAGTTTAATCCTTGTTACCAAAACCTGTATTCCATGTAACGTTAAACTCCTATCTCAGCCTTGGCCTTCCTAGTGTCATATTTCTTAAGAAATGATATCACTTAAATTATGCATACATTTTTGCTTCATGCATTGAAGTTAAATGTCCTGCATATTATAATCCTTTTCATTTAACTATTATAACTCTAGTAGTAGCAGTTGATAAGTTACACTTCTAATGCAATTTTGTCTGTTTCGTATGTGGTACATTTCTCTTAGGTCCAGATATTTTTCTGAATGCATTTTTTTTTTTACATCTGCTAACATTCCACTGTGATGGTAACAGTCACTTGCAGAAGCCATAAACAAAATGGTGAAAATAATTTACATCTTTACCCACGTGCAAACATACACGGAATACCAATTAACCATTTTGTGTAACATTTTTATTAGCATGTTGATATTTTCTGTAGTTTTTGAAGATTGTATATTCATGTATGAAACATGTTGAAAACTCTTGTTTGCAGTTCTTATTTCATTATTTAGGTCACAATATATGCCATTTTGAAAACCTGGAAGTCTTTAACTTCAAAGGAAAATGTGGAAAATGTTGGTGGAGCTGACTGCTAGGTTTAAAGAAGTTGCATTCTGTACACATGCTTTAGCTCCTTTTATGATGTGATTTGATGATTGCCATGTTCCAAACATAAGATAGATGTTTCTTACACGTGCTTCAGTTTTTATTGTGGGCCGTGATAGCAACTTGCTATGGGCTGGATGGTCCGCGGATGAAATTTCTTCTGGGGGATGTGGGGTCAGTGAGATTTTCTACACCCATACAGACCAGCCCTGGGGTCCATGCAGTCTCCTATACAGTGGGTACCAGGTTATTCCCAGGGGTAAAATGGCTGGGGCATGGCATTAATCACCCACCCCATCTAATACTGAGGTTAAAGAAAGAGTAGATATGTACATCAACTCCCTGTCACTGCCTTCATGGTAGGTTGCAGGGTGAACTTTATCTTTACCTGTAGCTTTAGTCCTTATCAGGCAGCTGAAAGCCTGTTCATTTTTATCATGCACACACTTTGATATATGGTACTAAATTTTCAGAGGTAGTTGTGGCAGTAAAAGACATCTTTTGTTACAACATGAAATATCTATGAAAACAGTGTGTGTTTTTATGAGCACTAGACCCAAGTTACATGTGTCCAGCATCTTTTTGAGTTCGATCCTGGCTTCCAGGTTTTAGGCTTTGCAAGAAGTGTTCTGGGCCAGGATATCAGCATGTTGTACTGTTCTTCTCACGTCTTACTTTTGATGAACTTTCATTTGTTAACACATTGATGTTAACCATGATACACAGAGCACTATATTTTCATGAACATGGTAATATAAATATATATGTTTCAATCAGTATTATATATTTATTGTGTCATGCATATTTAAATGCCATCATAGATTGAAAGTCAGATGTGGAGGCTATTGCAGAAGGTGAGTCATGGTACGAAGATATGTGTCATAACCACAAGCATTCAAAGCACCAATCTTACATTTTTTAAGTATAATGAGAGAAGAAAAAGACAATACATTTAACAGAGGTTTGCACTTCCACTTTCATCGATACTTCCAGAGGTTCGTTATTCATGTAGAGATAGGTTTTCAGGTTTTGTTTTGTTTGCAAATATGCAAGTTAAATGAAAATATTTCTAGCATTAATGTTAGGCATTGAGGTTTTGTTGCTCTGCCAGTTATTCTTGTAGGTTGTTACCATGGAATTTTGTTTTGAGTTTTCATTTTATGACAGAAACTTTAGGCTTTCAAGTTTCATTTTATTCATGGAAACCCATATTCATTGAACATATTTCTAGTATTAAGGTTATTATTTGCAATTTTGATGTATTGTCAAACATGCATAGAGTTTAGCTCTTTCAGTGGTGGTGTATGTTTATATTTGTACCTAGGCTTTGAGGTCTTTATTATATCAATCAATTAAGAATTCCATCCATTTCAGGTTTAATTTTATTTACACGTTCAGTTTTTTTCTCTTAATTTAATTGTGGATCAAAATCTAACAGTGTGCTGCCAGAACTTGGCAGTTTTATACACCTATTATATACAGGACAAACATAATTGATAGCACTCAGGCCAATTAGGAGGGGCCATGTCATGGCCAAGATAATTAGTTACTGGCCTTTCACTGTGGAGGTGAGGGTTTGACTCCAGGGCAGTCCATGTGCGATTTGTAGTGAACAAATCGTGTTCGGGCAAGTTTTGTATGAGTACTTTGACTTTCTCCTGTCACTGTCATTTCATCAGTTCTCCATAATAATAGTTCATTCATTTACCATCAGCACTGCATAATCTTAGTGACTGACAGCATTGTTAACTAAACATTTAAAATAATAAATAAGACCATTTTGGACCTAAACGTGAAACTATTTTATCTTTTCATTTTGCTTATCAGGCAGAATAGTAAAGTCTTAAAGCTACTGAACCAGAGGATGTGTGTTAATAGAGTTATGTTTCATTGTTTTGTAGGATTAACAGATAAGAGTTGTGTCTGTGCATGATATGAAGGCATGTAGTAGTAATAGATGCAGAGCTTCACTCATTCTTAACCTGGCAGTGATGGAAGTGAGTGGTCTGCTTGTGCCTTGGCTCCTTTACCCCCAACACCTGCTTGGTGGTAGGAAGAGTTCTTTCTACTTCTGGGAATTGAATTCCAGATTTTCAAGCCCATTGGCTAGTTACTGTACAAACTATGCTATCCAATTTGTGCAAAGTGACGTTTCTGTTTTATCCTAAGTACCAGGCATCAAAATGCTGGGCTTTCAGATGTAAGTGCTATCCCTTACCAGTACACCCGACTGTTTGGTAATTAGGCATAGAGGGTGAGATTGAGCATACTCTTGAATGGTGTGCATCGCGATTGTAAGTTACAATACACCGTAGTGGATTTTGATCTCTGTCACTTGTGTTTGGAAGCATTTACTTCAGTTTCATGAATTCCACATTAGTGCTGGCTTATTTTTGGCATATTGAACTTTGAAATAAATAGTTGTATCATATATAGCTAGTACAGGGTTGGTGAGTGAAATTGAAAATTACGTTTTTGAAATTGGTATGTATGATAAATTCATTGTTATATTAATACAAAACAGACAAGCACATGCTCATGTTATTGACACCAATTTATTAGCACTGTGTTATTCTGACATGTTATGGCCCTCAAAGGGCCATATTCAGGGAGTACAACTGATGCATTTCCACAGTAAGATTAACGAAATATGTACCAGATGTAAAAGTCAGTTTATTGAGCAGCGTGTATTATATTACATGGCACATGCATGAGTCACAGGGTGCACATTAACTACATAAAGCAATACACCCAGTTTTTAAAGAAATTGAATTTTATCGGATTTTAGTAGCTAATAAGCTGACATGCACTGACTATGTAGGAAGTTTTAGACATGCTTTGTGACAGTGAGTTGTTCACTGTTGCATTTTAGCAGTTTGTTTGGACTGCATTTAATCTTGTCATTCACCCTGATGAAGAACATGTGATAAATACATTTCACATATGTGCATGTTTTGGTCTTATTGTGTAAATTGAATTATCCATTTAATGCACGTATATGGAACATATTAAAGTCCTTCTCATCCTTCAGCAGCCTGTAATGCGCTAGTGTGTCCGTACCCAGTGTGTAACACAGTTGGTGCAGGTCATCCTCAAAAAGTTTATAGTTATTCACCTGGTCTAGAAATTTGCGTCATTCATGGAGTTTGAAGATTTATTACATGTTCCGCCAATATCATCCTTTGCTCCTGTTCTGAGCCAATTGATTTATCTCAATAGATGGACGCCGCATTTTTGTAATGTGTATTTTGATTATTAGCCTTCCGGAAACTGTCAAGTGATTTTTCCCCGGAGGAGGAGGGGGGGGGGGAGGTTTTTGTCTGAAAGATTGTATGCGTTTCTGCACTACAGATGCATGATGCATGTTGTGCCTTGTCTTGCTTTAACCTGCCTAACGTTATTAGCGGTAGTTAGACTGCCCGCCAGCAGGCAGACTTTTTTGATCATGTGTGCTGAACCTTTGGATCTCATGATGGGCAGATAGTTGGTGAACCAGCTGAAGGTTTGTGGGGCTCACAAGAATAACTGCCCTGTGGAAGTGGCGAACTGTACGTGTAAAGGTATTTGGGGAATTGTACTTTTGTCAGTTAGATCGGTTGTGATCAAATGTCGCGGTCCTGCTTCATATTTTGGAGGTTCCGGGTTGAAATCTCCGCCGGGAGTTTCACTGCCCTCACTGAGGTTTCTTGCAGTTTTCCTCAGTCCATCTGAAGTGTCGGCGTATTACCTCGAGCCACGACCACACCGTTCACGCTCTTCTTAAGTCATTCCTATGGGATGTTTCAGGCTTCCGCCGCTGTGTCATTGAAGCCTTCGCTCTTCTGAGATATTATGTGGCGTAGGTTGGTAGTTGGTTGCTGACGTTTCGGAACAACCTATCGATCCAGTCTTCGTAAGTCGAGCAGTTCAAGAAGATTGCCTGAAAGAAGTAGATGCGTTGTGATATAGGAGACGGCGTGGGCCGTGACTCTTCCTAAGGGTGAGTAAGGGAGCCAACCAGGTTGCTGGAACGTGAAGTTGCCACTAGGACATGAGGGGAAATTGGAAACGCGCGAGAGGAAGGGGAGACGTCAGAGCAAAAGCGGAAATTGAAGAAACGAGAGAGGAAGGGGAACCAATCACTGCTTGTACCGACCCATGTATCTTAGTGCATCCACCTGTACCCAGCTATCTTCTCGGACTGCTTGGCCCTGAAGATTGGATCGATAGATTGTCCCGAAACGTCGGTAACCAACGACAAATGTAGGTCGCTTAATATCCCAGCAGAGCGCTGGCCTCGTTTATTCACTTCTCATCCTAACAGCGCTCTGTACTGTGGGCACTTGAAATTTCTGTTACATTAACCGGATGTGCAGAATAAATGGATTCCGCTAAATTGATAGTAATGAAGCGCACAAGTCCGCAAATTTTACGGACATGTAGGAGCCACCTCAAAATTCTAGACGCCGGGAGGATGACATGAAGCAAATTTCATGCTGTGGACCACGAATATAGGCGTCCCCATACAAAATTTAGTATCCCGGACTACTTGAGGTCACCTGGGATTTGTCCAACCCCGATGAAAAACAATTTTTTTTTACATTCACCCGAATCGACGTGCTACAACTTCTCATCAGCAAGTGCGTAGTACGAAAATGTGTACCTAGTAAGTCGCAAGGTCATGTGCGCAATTGGGCTTCTGTGTTAGAAATTTATTAACATTTGAATTTTTGTTATCAGCATCAGAATGCCCTGAAACAATGCAAAGGCAATAGAAACTCAGAATACAGCAACTTGAAATCTTATAGGATGCCTGGTATCGTTGACAGAAATTTATTGCAGTGTTAGAACGTTTGAACTGAGTTCATGTAATTCTGGGCGTATGAAAACGGCCTTATTGTATAGCGGGGTTGTTTGATGTTACATTTGCCCCGTAATTTTAGTCGGTTGCTTCATTTCGCAGTACCAATTTATACATGCAAACGACATGGAAAGCAATATTTTTATGTAAACATGGCATCATTTCTCCCCACCCCTCCCGGCACGTTTTGACTGTGACATAATACATAGCTGGACGTTTCTGAAGAAGCAGATACAGTTGTGTTCTGTGGGACTCTTTGTATTATGTGCAGATACCTTGTGGAGGTAGAAGTGTTTCAGCGGGCGTGTAACATATTTAGGGAGTCAAAGGGATAACTGTTTCATAATACATTCTGTGCCGAAGATGCCAGAGGGCTAATCCGTTATACTTGCATAGGAGGTGGAGGGTACGTTATATTTTATTCACGTTGTTTCTTTTTGATGATTTGTGACCGTTAACCAAGTTCGCAAGTTCTCGTCACTTTTCACATCATTAGTGTTTTCGGTTTACTAGGGAAAGATAACGGGGATGTTAAAATACAAGACAGTATCAGACTTGGCGTATGTTTTTCCTGAACTTCTCGTTTTAATCCCCCCCAGCCCTTTTCTTCTGATGGGTCTAGACGACAGCCCGTGGCCCCACGTTTGAGAACCGGATCTCTTCAACTTAATGAACCGTGTCTTGCAGTTAATGTACGTCGTTACACAAACCTTGGAAGCAACTGTCCTTGTCTGCGATTGAACTGGGCAATTCGGTAAGCGACCGCCACTCCTTTTACCTCTTGATCCGGTTGAGCGTCAACTTTCAGCAGACCCATAAACCAAGTGGAATATTTGCATGTCCATTGCAAACGTAGGTCAGTGGATCTTTGACGGAATGACTACGCCTCTGCTTTTAAGCACGTTTCATTTAGGCTGGCAGTCTTGCAGATAGCCCTACATCGGAGTGACCTCTTTTGAGGCGAATGCTCAGAACGTCTACGAATATAAAGGGCAGTCGAAACCCGACGAGGATTATGGGTCAGGTCGGAAGAACGGTAATTTAATCACAGCTATGTTGTGTATTTTTCATTCCAGTGTATTCGTTATGCACGACATTTAGGAAGCTCCCGTCTTTAAGGTATTGGTGTTCGTGTACTGGCTGGCCGATTCCAGTTGCCGCGTAGTCTAAGGTATGGTTGTGCGGCCGCTAGCTTGCAGGTAGTGCGGGTTCGAATTCCGCCGGGGGCATGGATGCCTGTCTGTTGTGTGTGGCGCCAGGTAGCGGTCTCTGCGACGGGCTGATAACTTATCCAGAGGAATCCTACCGAGTGTGGTGTGCCTGAATGTGATCGCGAAGCCTCGATAATGAGGAGGTCCTGGCCCACTATGGGCTGTTGGTCCATGAAGTAAAGTTTACTTGTTAGTAATCAGAGAGTTCCCGATTCATTCCTGATCGCTGTTACTAGCCTCCCCAGATGAAATGTATGACGTTTCGTGTGATTACATGAGTGGAGCCAGTTTCTGAACCGGCCTGTATATGAAGTACACCTCAGATTAAGGAATTTTCGAATAGACCCTGGAAATAGGATGACTGCTTGTAAGCTTCACAACCACAGGCCATAATCTAATCGTTGATAAGTAACTACTGACAGAGCGTGGTACTGTAACGTATAGTCGTAATACTGACGAACTCTTGTTGATAATTTTAGGTCAGAAGTAAACAAGAATGTGGTTACTAGTTACAGAATTCGTTCGGGCTCCTGAAAGGTGGGGGAGGGGGGGGGGAAGAGATATGTAACTCCACGTACAATGCAGTTTTTGTATGTACTGTTTGTTACTGGTCAGTTATATTGAATAGGTCATGTGTGTTGTTTAATCCTTGGTAATTTCACGGCAGAAATTTTCTGATAATTGCAGGTATTCAGTATACATTAAGTTCGTCGGACGTAACTTCCGAATGTCGCATCTTCGCCATATTTGTAGGTGTTGACTTAATATGTGTGTGTGTGTGATTGTTATTTAGCGTCATACCAGATTTAACACGCCTCATTGCAGTGTTTTATGCGTTACCTAGGTGAAAACGAAAGCTAAATAAAATTTTATTTTAATTCTACGAAGGTATTTCGTTAAGAAAAGTGTCTCTCCCTCCGGATTTGCCTTACATCCGCGCCCACGCCGTAGGTTCGCGTATCCGCCAGGCTGCCATTAACGACTGTAGGAAACTGTGGAGTACGGCGTGCGGGTGGCCTTCTAGTGGAATATCGTTCGTAATGCACCAACAAATTTAACACCGAAGAGTTGTACGCTCTGCCCACACTGTATCTATGTGTTTTGTATTTATCTGAGGAAAAACCAGCGACTTGTGCCACGTACATCATAAACTGATTGGTTTTTATAACCGAGATGAAAAGTGTTTACTGCGCGGTACGGACTGGGTCTTTAAATAAAGCAGTCTGCGCTGCGTCTTTAAAGGGTTAAGGAAGGAGACTAGACTGAAAAGTACGAAGAAACATATAAGTGAATGAAGGAATAATAATAATAATAATTATAATAAAAAAGGAAAAAGCTGCAGTATTCTTATAATTCCTGCATTTCATCTGCTCGTTACGTGGATGTTGAGGCTGTATGCTTCGCGTATACACGTTGCGCTAAACAAGCATTCGAATTACGCACGTTTCGCGTACCCACACGGCAACGCTATCACGATTTCACATTTTCTTGCTTCATCGTTGTGAAGACGGAGTATTCTCATAGCAGCAGTTTAGTCTTTCCTGCTGTTACATAGCCGACGTACGTTATTTTGCTTTATTAAAAATTCTGTGATCTGAGGAAATTGATAACAGTGCACCATTGTAGGATTACGTAAGATATGTCAGGTAGGAGCTGTGTGGCGTGGTAAGGGGCCCGTATTTCGGGGACCCTGCTGTAGTGGTAATAAGGAACAGGACCGGTGGCTGAGTTAGAGGGCTGAAACTTGCATATCCGAATTGAGCGTTACATGCAGTTTTGTTCCGGATGCTCAAGAGAATATAACGAGCTTTAATTATAGGATTGATTATGATTCCAACTGTAGCAAGCATCTCCCGAATCGGAGTGGTTGCAGGGTTTTCCCGAATTTAATCTGCCCGCAGTTTTATAGTCCACCGTTTTCACTTTTGCAATGGTTTATTATTTATAAAGGGCCCACGTTGGGATCCATATATGAATACTTGGCAAGCCACTAGGATGTCATATTATTTAATGTGTATTTTTAGTTTAAGATTGGCGGAATTGGGCTGAAACCGAATTCGGATCGCATGCCGCCCCAATTAGACGACCCGAGTTTTTAGGATCCCGACGTTGCTCTAGTTCGCAAATTGCGCGGAAGGAAAGATGATGTCTAGTAAAATGCGTATGTAGTAATTGGACTGACACTGTCAGCCTGATGCCCGTACTAATTGGGACCTAGTTCGTAAGTATGGTAGTTTAATTAGGATTCAGGCTGGTGGAAGGTAACCGATTCGGTTGATTTTCTTGTTATATCTTTTTTGCTTAATCATTCCACGCTCTTTCCATTATTGGTTTAGTGGGAAACCGTATCGTAAACCCATAAATCCTATAGCGCTGCCAGCCTTTTGTTTATGTGAAGTTTATCATAAGTGTGTAGGCTGTATATCAGCTGCAAACATTATTTAATTTTGAATCAGATGTGACTGTGATTATGTACGATGGATTGGGAACAGTTGTACAGAAATCGGTCATGGTCTTTTTCAAGGCCGTGTCTTGGCATTCATGTAATTGAATTAAAACGAGGAAAAACAGTAAGGATGGTTGGTGTCCTTGTGGAAAGTTAGATTTGACCATTCCGAATACAAGCCTTAGTCACATAGTCACCCGGAGAAAACAAAGAGAGCGAGCACGTTATATATGTGCGATACTACTTCGGCATTGTTAGTTAAGGACACACGCCTCGGGTTTAATGTCTCTGTCCTTCCACACGTCCATATGTGTCTAAACCTTAAGTACATTGCCCCATCGACTCGCATGTATTGCATACTAACGCTGTATATCCACACATCCAGTTTTGTGTTGTGATTGTTGCCCCCTTTTTGTCATTAAGTGTGAATAACTTGGCGAAAGAATTTAAAACTGCAGATCCTTAATTTTCTTCTGTTCCGTATTATACGTGTGCACTAATATGGTGTTTCCCAAACTTTTGTCGTTAAACAACCCCTAAAATATTTTTGTATCCCGAGGAACTCCTACCAATGGAAACAGACACAGTACAGCTACAGTACATTTACGAATGTAACCTGATATTCAAATTGGCCTAAACAAAACCAAGAGGCAGTGTGTAGCGCGCGGAAATTACTCCAGTATTGCCAGTTTCCGTACAAAAAATAATCCGCTATATTTGCAAACGTATGTGGAATTTTTCGCCATATTTCGACTCTTTATTTATTTATTACACCATTTCTCGCGGAACCCCAAACTATGTTTTGCGGAACCCTGGTTGGGAAGCTCTGCACTAATGGAATGTGTGAAACAACAATTTGCGAAAGATTTACCCATCCTGTGAACTGGTGACGGTAAAATGGATCCATTTATCCCAGCTTCGTTATTCTTGTAAGTGTTGTGAATACGTTATATATCATGTCCGTGAACCTGTTGACGTTGACCTATTTTCTATGAAACTTGTTGCCAGTTTGTTACGAATTGTTCAACTAGTTCTATGCCAATTTGTGATACTAATTAGCCTGTCATAACTCTGAATCCCAAATTTATAGATTTTAAATATTTACCCTTCAAATGCCGTAGTGGCGGCTATTCGAACAGCCTGAGTGGGAGCGACAGTAGCGGCACTGAATACGCGTTCCTACAGTTTTGTGTAACACAAAACATCGAAATAGCAGCTGGTGTAGCGTAGTCGGTGTAGCTACTCGCCACGAGCTGGGAGGTCTGGAGTTCAAACCATGTTAGGCCGAAATTATCCGGACCAGTTCAGAACGGCCCCGAGGCCCACCCAGCCTTCTGTGCAATGGGTACCGGCTTTCTTTTCGCAGGGCCATAGCGGTCGGAGCGTGGCGTTGACCATCCATCCCCTTATGGAGACGAGGTTGCTTATGGGTAGAACTGAACCTCTGTCTGCCCCTCAGTGCCTGTTTGGTACTTTACGGGACAGCTTTTACCTTATGTCATGGAAATGTATATTACAGTTATTTGGGAATTTGGGATGTTAAACAATATGGCAGATTTGTGAACTCGGTCTTTAGCGTTCTGTTCTTGTGGCGACAAGGTTTTTTTTTTTTTTAATTTGTGGTACAGATTATAAATATAATAGTGCTAAAGTTGGTGTTGTGTATGTTACGGCATTGGGCCGGACGTTTCGCACTGAACTTGATTAAATAAATCGTATGGTCTAGTTAGTAATACGTAGCATCTGTTAACTTCAAGGGTCAGTCATTGAAATAAACACGCCTTCCATATATGGATAAAGAATGTGAAAGGAAATGTGCCCCGTGTTTACCCTCACTAATGTGTAGACCCACAACCAGAGGGACCTAGGCTTGTGTAATATGTAGTGACTAGGCTACGGGCTGGAGGCTGGAGCAGGACATTTTTCTGTACTGAAGAGCGCAAGACTAGCTTGTAGGACCAAACCAGCCTTGTTTCTGTTTAGTGGGTGCCGGGAGCTGTTTCCCCGGCGATACAGCGGCCGGGCCGTGAACCTGACCATTGTCCTGCATCTGATGCCGAGATCAAGAATGCGTGGGACTATGCCTCCACTCCCCATGGGCCATCATGGTATGCACAGCTTTACCATTATCCACATTTAAAGACAGAAATAATAGCCTTAGCTGGAGGGAGGTATTTTGCTGCCAATGAGAGCAAGTAGCCTCCGTTTGGCGATGTTGTCACCCGAAATTACTTGGCGCAATCTCCGCTTGTGTTTAGAGTGGGTGATTTCTGTAAGAGTTTAGAGGAGTGTCAAGTTCCACAGTCGCATTCATATTTGTACTTTTAAACTACAGTATAGCAAACCCTCGCCGTGCGCTGGGGTTACCTTCTAGAAAAACCGCTCGAAAGGGAAAATCGTCATGGGCGGAGTTAATACTTTGTGGGAATAATGGGGTTAGGGGAACCAAACACACAAGAACGCTGATATTTTGTAAATCAATGATCAATCAACGCGAAAACTGCTGCTGTTGTTGTTTACTGGAAAGACGTTTGTAATTCTGGCCGAAAATTGTGACAGCGCTACGCAGAATGCATGGCGGTGGAGGAGACAGAAGTCTTAGTTAAGAAAGAAGTGATTTTCGATTGCTGTATATCCTTTTGCATCTCCTTATGCGTGTCCATATGCACCACCTTTTATGGTGCCATGACAGCCTGCGTATTGTGTTTAAATCTCAGGTCTTCTATCAGGACGTGATCGACTAAGACATCCACAACCCGCAGGCCCTGTTTCAGTACACTGCTAGTCCACTGACGCATCTTTACAACAGTGTCAGAATCTTCTTTATCTTCTGGTTCACTGAATGCTTCCAGCTGTTAAAGGTCTTCTTCAATTAACTTAGCAGTGTGATACGCGAGAACTTCCTGGATATCGACCTCCTCACATCTGGGAATCTGTCTTCTATAACTTTAAGCATGAACACGAGGATGTTACTTATTACATTCCACTCTGTGGGGAGTTGCCGGAAGTCGTTAAGGTCTTCAGGCCATTGCTTCTACCAGCAACCATTCAGCTCCGTGGACTGCAGCTCACCCATGGACTGCTTTATATCTTCTAGCTGTGTTGTCAGTAATGTACGATACCCAGCATTCACTGACAAGAAGCTTCTCCCCACTTCCATCAGGTGTGCCGCGGAAGGTGAGGCGAGTTTTGTCGGATGAAAGATCCCCTGGTTGAGCGGCTGCAGGAGTGATGTGGAGGTGTTGGACAGATACTCGACTTCGATTTTGGGATTAGCAAGACCAAGAATCTGCGGATTCCCTGGGTCATTATGAAGGACAGTTTTTAAGTCAGCCCTTATTCGCATGGCCTTCTCCTTCACCTCATCACCACAGACTGACTAGCATTTCTGTGTCTGAAATTCAGTCACACTCACAAGATCCTTTCCGTCTTTTCCGACAAAGGGGTCACGACGACATGCACAAGAAATTTTCGCACTGGATGCAGCCCTAACCTTGACCGCTTCCCCTAATCTCTTCATTTTCTTCATGAAACGAATCGTTCATACCATAATGGCTTTTGGCCGCAGCATTGCTCATTCCCCCTAACAGAGACATCACTTTCCTATTTATCCCTAATATTTTCATCAACACGTTCATAACCCCTTACCAGACACCGTTAAAACAAGGACAGCAGTTATAAAATTGCGAAAAGTACAATCTAACTACATTCCTTATCGCGCGATATCTGGGTAGCTGCTGAGTGAGTTCGGTGGGCGGGCCGGCCTCACAAGCGCGACCGCGAATGTGTGAGGGACCTACACCGCGATGGTCGAGTTTTGCCATGACAGTTCTTCGCGAATAAGCGACACTGCAATGAGCGAACCCGCGAACGGGGAGGGTATGCTCGTAACGTCTACCTTTGACGTGGGAGTACTCTTTTCCTTGAAGACGCTGGTGTACATTGGTATTGGTACCTCGCCTTTGAGGGACTGCGAAAATGAGAGGGTGTTGTATGTGCAGCATGGCCAACTTAATAAGGTAAAGCACATCTCTGTTCAACTGAGCGTCGCCACGACATGCACACGTGATGGGGAGTGTACGTGTAGCTCCACGAATTCTTAACCTGGGCACTAGATTAAGGTGAGTGGTCGCCTTCATGCCTCGGCCATCGCAACCCCGAAGTTCGAGCGCCCGATACCCGTTGTATAAGAGCTTGGTGTGCCCAGAGGCGTTCTGGACGCTACCATGTTGATAAGCATATATGAAATCTGAGGTTTTCTTGTTGTCGTATGTATGGGTTATGGCACCGTGCAGTCTTGTAGGTACTAACGTTTGGGAGGAACATGCTTACGTTATCTGTTAGCAGATCAGACATGATGCTGAAGCCGCTATATGGGTCGTTCGTTTGGAGCGCTGAATTGTTTAACGTTTGCAACACGTGGAAGTGGTTATATATTTAGTCCAAAATATCTTCACGTGGACGGATTAGTTATCTTTGATGAACACCATGGTGCAACAGGTTGTTGCAAATAGAAGGGAGATGCATTTGCGTATTTTTCTGTGGTATACTATAAAGTAACAGTTCGCACTCTTCCCAGAAGATGGCACATGCATACGTATCGGTTTGGAAGAAGAGACTATCATAGGATATGTACAATCCACAATAGATTTACGAAGTTAGAATGCGGTATCACTCGTCGACAGAAAGGACGTAACGCGTGAACGTAATCCATTACTCTCGATCACCACGACGAAGAGGTTAAAATTAATTTTGCGAATTTTTCCAAACGATAGCTCTAATAGTTAACATATAAGAACTGACTTTATTGATTCTGAAGTTATTTATTCCATGCATTTTGAATCACTGTTTTTATTCAAGTACCAACTAAATGCACGTACAATATCTGATTCAACAACCACTCTACTCCGACATTTTTTGACGTAGCCATGCCATCTTAAGGGACTACATGCCAAGTTTGAAACCATAGATAGTAACATGCATTACATCTGTGAATTTCACACCAATTAATAAATTCTGCTGCTAACACCTTTTGTATGGAGATAATATTTTAATTTTCTAATTTCATACATCAGTTGTATTATAACACATTTAAATGGAAAATATTTAAAATCTACAATATGATTAAATATAATACACTGAATTGTGGCAGTACGTATTTCAACATCTATTGGAGTTGTCGATCCAAGAATATTTACATCCAAGTTTAACTAAATTTTGATCTGTTTACTGGACACAGTGCAAACTGGGTCGAGGACTACAATAGATATATTGCCACAAAGTAGTGTACTGTACCTAAGTGTATTTTAGATTTTAAATATTTTACATTTAAACGTGGCGTAATAGATTCATGTATAATTCCATATGTTAGAAAATTCACATATTTTATCTACATACAACATGGTTTTAGCAGCACCATGTACCGATGGTTGTGAAATTCATAGTTGTAATCCACTTTACTGTCAACGCTTTTAAACTTGGCATGTTCTACCTGATGATGTCGTGGCTATGACAAAACATGTCGGAGTAAAGTGATTGTTGTACCACGTATTGTGTGTGTATTTAGCTGGTACTTAAATGAAAATAGTGACTTAATTGAGTGTGGTAGAAGTTTGAGTGGGTAATATCGGAATGGCACTTTTTCGGATGCACACAAATCTTGGCTGGGTTACCAGCTCTCATGAGTGCCGGTTTTCGTAGTTCTGATCTATTATCCTGATGAATGTAGGGATTAGTACCTTGAAGTAGGCCGCGGTTGTCTTCCATTTCTGTTCCACTTATCTACCCGTTACTTTACACGTCATTTAATATGAAATTCACCACAAAGAGCGGAATCCGTCTTGAGATGTTAATAGTTCCCTACTTGGTCGTGATTTCCCATAATTCATATAACAACGAAACCTGAAGGATCATTTCATTTCTCTCTCTCTCTCTCTCTCTCTCTC
>Ga0123355_10007362_pt1 | contig 16488 bp, 5 predicted proteins | sample TergutEmb28metaG_3_FD_89872 | JGI IMG/M metagenome (GOLD analysis project Ga0123355, IMG submission 89872) | Embiratermes neotenicus P1 segment gut microbial communities from Petit-Saut dam, French Guiana - Emb289 P1 | ecosystem: Host-associated > Arthropoda: Insects > Digestive system > Gut ...
CGTTACCTCGTCCCTCCTAGGTCCAAATATTTTCCTCAACACCCTGTTCTCAAACACCCTCAGCTTCCTTTCCTCCCGCAGTGTCAACGACCAAGTTTCACACCCATACAAAACAAAAGGCAATATTACAGTTCTATATATATTGATCTTAATGCATATGCAGCAATAATATGTCTGGTGACACGGAACGTAATGCATACGTAGCAATAACTGGTGAGCTGACAGGTATCTTAATCCACACGTACCATTAACTCGTCTTGGGACAGGGAACTTAATGCATATGTAGAAAAGACTCGTGTTGTGACACGGAACATAATGCATTCATAGAAATAATTTGTCTTGTGCCACGGAAAGTAATGCATACGTGGCAATATCTGGTGTGCTGACAGGGAACGTAAAGTATAAGTAGCAATAACTTGTCTGGTAACACGTAACGTAATGCATATGTAGAAATAACTGGTGTGGTGACAAGGAACGTAATGCATACGTAGCAATAATTTGTCTGGTCCCACGGAACGTAATACATAAATAGCAATAACATTGTTTTGACACGGAACATAATATACACGTATTAATAAATTGTCTTGTGACAGGGAACGTAACGCATAAGTAGAAATTACTGGTAAATGTGACACTGAAAGTAATGCATACATAGCAGTAACTTTTGTGGTGACACGGAACGTAATGCATAATTAGCAATAATTTGTGTGATAACACGGAACTTAATACGTTCCTTTATATAGAGCGCCAACTACTTGCACTTTTTTATGTCTTTTCTAAAATATTTCATATAGAACACTTTAAAAAACCCATAACCTAAAATAAAATTATTCGCTTTTTAAACATAGACTATTGCACGGAAAAATGAATAAAATTAATACATACTTATCATTATTTTGTGTGGTGACACGGAACGCAATGCCTTGCTATTTTAAATATTATTAAATTTATTCTATTGCGAGTTGATTTGTTCAATACGGACAGACAAGTGCTGAACATCTTTCTTCGCGACATTGCAAACAAAAAATATTAATTTAGCTATATTACGATATGTGGTAAAATCGCACCGTTTTAAATAAGTGCAGCATGGATGCTTGGAAAGGTAAAGCATCCATAAATTTTCCACCAACACAAAGTGAAATCCCAAAGACATTATATAGCGATGTTGTTAGGAAACTGGTTAATGTGTTAATGCAGACCCTACTGCTTCAAGCATAGATTGCTTTTAAATTATATAAATTTGTATTTAAAATGGACAATAATTTATTCAGGCAATTTATAGCAGGAACAGAGGCTGTATGAGTTGTAAATAGAAGAGCTTATTTTGTGTTACGGTGCTAACTGTTTTGTGCAGCAGTGGGATTTATTGTGCTGTGCGTTGAGTGCTTCTTGTGATAAGGTTGAGGTTCAAGGTAAGTTCATTGGAAGAAAGTGGAGAGAGGTATTACAGCTTGAATTAAGTGTTTTATAGTAAACCTTATCTCGAAGATACTTCAAAGGGGGTGGACATTTGTATTGCAGCTTTAAGGGAGTGTGATACAGTGAGACATTATCTGGAAGAATCTTCACATCAAGAAGAATGTGGAATTGCTGCTTGATTAAACTGAGATTAAGTGAACGTTATTTGGAAGGCACTTCACTTCAGGAAGACATTATTATTGGAGTTTGTATTAAGTGAGGTACAGTTATCAAAAAGGGAAATTTAAAAACGGGAGCACTGGAGAAATATGAAGAATGGATTTCTTATTAAGTTTCAACTGAACGATTATTCGATGACAACAGGGAAGAATGTATATAGCTATTAGAAAAGTTAGAATTAATAAAAAGGGGAATGATTAGAGGAATTTTAGTATAAACCAGGAATATCAATTTTTATGGAACTTTGTACCATATTTCTGCCTTGGTTAAATTTAGACGGGAGGACAGAAAGAAAAAATGAACAAAAATAGCATTTACATATTTTTCAATCCCATACACAACAAAACAACAGAACAGTGAATGTATAATTTTGCCGACTTCTGCCCACATTCAGACGGAGGGCAAATCAAATTCAGCGTATTCCTTAACAGCATATTTACTGTACAAATACGGTACAAATTGTACAGTCTGAGCTGAACTGTGCTTACAGTAATTACACAGAGGCTGCTGCTACATGTTCAGCTGCACAACAACACAGCACACTTACTGTACAAATACTGTACAAAATGTACATTCTGCAACTAAACTGTACTTACAGTAATTACACAAAAGCTACCGCTACATGTTCAGCTGCACAACAACACAGCACATTTACTGTACAAATACTGTACAAATTGTACAGTCTGTAATTGAACTGTACTTACGGCAATTACACACAAGCTGCCGCTACATGTTCAGCTGAACAACAGCACAGCACATTTACTGTAAAAATACGGTACAAACTCTACAGTCTGCAACTGAACTGTACTTACGGCAATTACACACAAGCTGCCGCTACATGTTCAGCTGCACAACTGCACAGCACACTTACTGTACATATACTGTACAAAATGTACAGGCTGCAACTGAACTGTACTTACAGTAATTACACAGAAGCTGCCGCTACATGTTCAGCTGCACAACAGCATAGCACATTTACTTTTAAAATACCGTACAAACTGTAGAGTCTGCAACTGAACTGTACTTACAGTAATTGCACAGAAGCTGCCGCTCTATGTTCAGCTGCACAACAACACAGCACATTTACTATGCAAATACTGTACAAACTGTACACTCTGCAACTGAACTGTACTTACAGTAATTACACAGAAGTTGCTGCTAGATATTCAGCTGCACAAAAGCACAAAACCTTTAATGTACAAAGTTTACAGTCTGCCCCTGAACAGTTCTTACAGTAATTAACCAGAACCTGCCGAAATATTTTCAGCCGCACAACAACACACAATTTTTCTACTAATTTTTTCTGAAGTGCATTGCACCTCTTTAAATTATACGTGTAACATTATATATTCATTCAATCATATCGTTAGATCTGATGTTACAATTTCACGCTACTGCCCTGAGCCGAGACGTTAAGGCTCGCCTCAAGATTATCTCCATGCGGAACTAAACTGCTGATGTGCCGGAACTTCCGTCCACGTTTTCCCTAGTTGTCATCAGTGGATTGGTTCCCGTGAGTGTGGGGAGTTGATTGGGGCAGGTTGTTTGTGTAAGGGTTGGTAGTGAAAAGTTTGAGCAAGAAGACTTCGATTGGAGCCAGCGAAACGACAAGTCGTTTTGAGAACGAGAGAACAAAGAGAAGGGCTGCCAGGCCGGGACGATATAACGACTATTGGTGTTCTCGCAAATGAACGAGTGAGAGAGGGGTTCGACAGGCGAGTTTACCGTAAGTCCTAAATTTGTTCTTGTGGACCTGTTCTGTATTTTCCAAATACGATATTTTTTTGGCTTGTTACGCGAACTCGCCGCTGGTCCCAACTCTCAAAGGAGGGCAAGACCTAGGACTATGTGTTGGCTGAAGTTAACACTCTGTGTTTGTGCCCCAAATCTATGAGCGTTGGCCGGTCCTGTGCGTGTTCGAAACTCGCATACGGAGGCGGCGTGCTGACAAGCCGGCTGGTAGGACGCGAGAGTGCGTCGTTAAGTTTCGGAGAAACGATAGCCGGCTTGCACGCTGTGCGGCGGAGACGAGGGTGCGGTGTTACGCACTGGTTGAGGGCAGTGGAGTAGTGGTGTGTATTACTAAGACGACTGTTACCAGAGGTTGCATACATCGCGGTTGAAAGATGTATTTTCTGAACTATTCTGTTCAGTGGAGGTCGGAGCCATATGCTTCGAACTGGGTGTTCTATTTGTTTGAATTCAGTGTATATTTTGGTGTGATTATCATTGGCTGTACACGTCGCTAAGTTTGACGTAAATCTTTTTTTGGTTATGCTTATCTGGAGGAAGAAGCCGTGCTTGTTTCTAGGTGATTTTCTTTTATTGTCAACTATGAACCCCATGTTGTTATAGAACATATTAATTGTGTTCTTGTCAAACTGTGATCGTCCTTTTGTTCTACTGTACTTTGTGCATGGCTTTTCTAACATTTTCCTACTGGACCCCTCCCTTAGGAGGCCCAGCCGCCCAGAAGTTCTGACGCGGGCATATAGGGTGCCGAGCCCCCAATATTATCCGCCTAGCGGGGCTCAGTCCCAAAGAAAAATATCACCTCTTCACTGCACAACGGAACACAACCAACTGTTCCTTTGTTTGGAACTGTATGTACATGAAGTCAAATCAAATATTAGATCCCTCAAATTCCTGCTATTTGCTGCAAGCGCAATGTCGCAGTCCGACAGCTGTAAGTAACAAGTTGATGGTACATAGGTAACTGACACATTGCGCAAACTGAGGAAAAAGGCAAGTATATTTCTTATGATATGAAAATATTTGTGGAAGTTTTCTGAAACATGCTCATTTCACTGTAGATTACTAAATGTGCAGTTAGTTTTTCAAACTAAGTAATTGCCATGATATACGAATCATTTAATTCATATCACTGCATTGCATTCAGTAATCATTAGAACCAACATATTTCATAACACGTGAAACTCTATATGTGACACACGTGCCCTCATTCACACAGTACCAAAAATTACACCCTCCACATTCAATGCCAGTGTAACAGTACATCCATTCACCGACTCTTTTACTCTAAAACAAATCCTAGTACCAAAACCTGAACAATACGTTTTCTTGTAATATTTCCAAACTCAACAAAACTTTATTATGTTTATTATTGTATTAGAGCAACATGTTTCGATTTTTATAGTAACATTTTCCGGATTTCGCCATAAATGTAGGGAAGCTGATTGTTTTCAAGCGACCCCCACTCTTCCCACGAACTGGCAGTATGTCTATAACCCTCCGCTATAAAAGGTTCTTATATAGTCTCACCATTCCCTTTCCCACACAATGCAGTACAGACATCCTTGACAACTTACATAAATATCAATAAGGTTCATAATGTTATACAGTTTTTGTCCGAAATATCAGGTATGAACTCTCAGGGAGATCTCTCGAATTGAAACAGAGATACAGCCAAAAATGTACATTGCTTTTGAAGTATTGTGTCTTTAATTATTGACCTGTCAACACCAAACTTACAGCGAATGTAGGGGAACTTTGTACAATGCGATGTAAGAATATATAGGAAAATTCCACAAATAAAAGCGCACACACAGCCTACAAGACATAAGGTTCTTCAAATGAAGAGACAAAAATTACGGTTCGATCGCAAACAAACTTGCATACTTTTAAATGCATGAGTGTCGTGTACAGGTATAAAGTGTCAGGATAATATTAATACAGAAATCGAGCTAGAACGAAGAGAGCACACGGTTGCTCAAAGTGAAGGGTCTTAGTTATTGAGAGTTAGCAGCCAAAATGACATTTATTTTGAGCAAATGAGTAGTGGCAGATGGGAAGATTCAGGAAAATCCCTAAAACGTAGGTCCAGGCAGCAATTCAATTACTTATGAGAAATTTAAACATTCTATATGTAATGTCAGTACTGAACAGCATTATTTATATACTGTTATTCAAGTTATAAGAATTATCATTAGGCAGTTTTGTGTACAACCAGCTGTTTCGTATCCCTCAGCTCCACGCATTCTGCTATCCTACATCTTCTGTCTGTATTTGGTTCTGGTAACACAAAATTCCTTATGTATTTGTGTTAGAAATTAATATAAAATATTTTTACAGTGACAATGATCTTTCAACTGAATGTCACCTATTTCCATCTCTCAATGCCGTTCTATCAATACCCCACTCTGTTTCAACACAAACAGCCATTTTCAGGTTTAATGAGGCGATCAATAAAACACGAATAAAACGGTGAGTCGCTAAGTGCAGACTGAAGTTGTTAGAAAATCCGTCGGTAGCACTGGTATTGGCATTTATCTCTCGGCCAGAGGAGTTACTGATTGTGTGGAACTGGACTCTATATGTTTAGGGGAAAATTTTTAATGATAGGATCGAAAGTAACCTGAAGAACACGAAGTTGAAACCTGTCTTTCAGCACAAGATATAATAGCGGAACACTGCTATGGTATATTTCCTACTTTAACCTGCAACACAGAACAGTGCAACTTATTGAGCACTTGAACACACACAATGATAAAATTTTGCAGTTATCATACCGTGCAGCTTGTAGCAAAACAAGCTGTTAAAATTTTGCAGTTTTCATTTCGTAAAACTTGTAGCAAAACTAGCTGATACAATGTTGCAGTTGTCATATCATGCAGCTTGGAGCAACGCTAGCTGTTAAAAGTTTGCAGTTGCCATATCGAGCAAATTGTAGCAACACAAACTGTTATATTGTTGCAGTTGTCATAACATACAGATTGAAGCAACACTAGCTGTTAAACTGTTGCAGTTGTCATAACGTGCAGCTTGTAGCAAAACTAGATGTTACACTGTTGCAATTTTCTTATCGTGCAAATTGTAGCAAAACTAGCTGTTACACTGTTGCAGTTGTCATAACGTGCAGCTTGTAGCAACACGAGTAGTTAAACTGTTGCATTTCTCATACCGTGCAGCTTATAGGAAAACTACCTGTTACAATGTTACAGTTGACATAACGTGCAGCTTGTAGCAACACAAGCTGTTCCACTGTTGCAGTTGCAATAACGTGCAGTTTGTAGCAACACTAGCTGTTACATTGTTGCAGTTGTCATAACGTGCATTTTGTAGCAACACTAGCTGTTAAAATGTTGCAGGTGTCATAACGTGCAGCTTGTAGCAAAACTAGCTGTTACAATGTTGCAGTTGATATAACGTGAAGCTTGTAGAAACACTAACGGTTAAACTGTTGCAGTAGATATAACGTGAAGCTTGTAGCAACACAAGCTTTTACACTGTTGAACTAGTCATAACGTGCAGCTTGTAGCAACACTGGCTGTTACACTGTTACAGTTAATATTCAGTGCAACTTGTAGCAAACTTAGCTGTTACACTGATACAATTTTCATACCGAGCAGATTTAAGCAACGCCAGCGGTTTCACTGGTACAGATTCAATACCGTGCAGCTTGTGTCAACACTAGCTGTTACACTTGCAGTTGTTCTAACGTTCAGCTTGTAGCATAAATAGCTGTTAAACTTTTGCGGTTTTCACACCGTGCAGCTTGTAGAAACACTAGCTGTTACATTTTTGCAGGTGTCATAAACTGCAACTTTTAGGAAAACTAGCTGTTACTCTGTTGCAGTTGATATAACGTGCAGCTTGTAACAACACTAGCTGTTACAATGTTACAGTTGTCATAACGTGCAGCTTGTAGCAACTCTAGCTGTTACAATTTTACAGATGTCATAACGTGCAGCTTGTAGCAACACTAACTGTTACAACGTTGCAGTTTTAATAACGTGCAGCTTGTAGCAACTCTAGCTGTTACAATGATGCTGTTTTCATACCGTGCAGCTTCTAGCAACACAAGCAGTTACACTGTTGCAGTTGTTATAACGTGCAGTTTGTAGCAACACTAGCTGTTACACTGTTACACTTGACATAACGTACAGATTGTAGCAACACTAGCTGTTACAATATTGCAGTTGTCGTACCGTGCAGCTTGTAGAAACTCTATGTGTTACACTGTTACAGTCGTCGTAACGTGCAGCTTGGAACAAAACTAGCTGATAAAATTTTGCATTTTTCATACAGTGCAGCATGTAGCAACACTAGCTTTTACACTGTTGCAGTTGTTTTTCCGTGCAGCTTGAAGCAACACTAGCTTTTAAAATGTTGCATGTCTTATAATGTGCAGCTTGTGGCAACACTAGCTGTTAAAATGTTGCAGGTCTTATAATGTGCAGCTTGTGGCAACACTAGCTGTTAAAACGTTGCATTTGTCATAACATGCAGCTTGTAGCTACACTAGCTGTTACACTGATACAATTCTCATACCGTGCAAATTGTAGCAAAACTAGATGTTACATCGTTGCAGTTGTCATAATTTGCAGCTTGTAGCAACACTAGCTGTTACACTGTTGCATTTGTCATAACGTGCAGCTTGTAGCAAAATTAGCTGTTACAATGTTGCAGTTGTCATAACGTGCAGCTTGTAGCAACACAAGCTTTTACACTGTTGCAGTTGCCATAATGTGCATTTTGTAGCATCTCTAGCTCTTACATTGTAGCAGATGTCATAACGTGTATTTTGTAGCAACACTAGCTGTTAAAATTGTTGCAGGTTTCATATCGTGCAGCTTGCAGCAACACAAGCTCTTAAACTGTTGCAGTTGCCATTACGTGTAGCTTGTAGCAACACAAGCTGTTAAACTATTGCAGTTGTCACTACGTGCACCTTGTAACAACACTAGCTGTTAAACTGTTGCAGTTTTCATACCGTGTAGCTTGTAGCAAAACTAGCTGTTACATTGTTACAGTTGTCATAACGTGCAGTTTCTAGCATCACTAGCCATTACACTGTTGCAGTTGTCATACCGTGAAATTTGTAGAAAAACTAGCTGTAAAACAGTTGCAGTTGTCCTAGCGTTCAATTTTAGCATCCCTAGCCATTACACTGTTGCAGATGTCATAACGTGCAGCTTTTTGTAACACCAACGATTACATTCTTGCATTTGTCATATTGTGCATCTTGTAGCAACACAAGATGTTACAAAGTTGCAGTTTTCACACCGTGCAGTTGTAGCAACACTAGTTGTTACACTGTTGCAGTTGTCATACAGTGCATCTTGTAGCAACACTAACTGATATACTGTTGCAGTTTTCCTAACGTGCAGTTCCTAGCATCGCTAGCTATTAGACTGTTGCAGTTGTCATATCGTGCAGCTTGTAGCAACACAAGCTGTTACACTGTTACAGTTGTCATAACGTACAGTTTGTAGCAACACTAGCGGTTACACTTTTGCAGTTATTATTCCGTGCAACTAGTATCAACACTAGCTGTTATACTGTTAAATTTTTCCTAACGAGCAGCTTTTAGCAACGCCAGCGGTTACACAGAAACTGTTTCAATAACGTGCAGGTTGTAGCAACACTAGCTGTTAAACTGATACAGTTAAAATACCGTGCAGCATGTAGCAACACTAGCTGTTAAACTGTTGCAGTTGTCATAACGTGCAGCTTGTAGCAACATTAGCGATTAAACTGTTGCAGTTGTTATAACTTGCAGCTTGTAGCAACACTAGCGGTTAAACTGTTGCAGTTGTTATAACGTGCAGCTTCTAGCAACATTAGCTGTTAAAATGTTGCAGTTGTTATAACGTGCAGCTTGTAGCAACATTAGCTGTTAAAATGTTGCAGTTGTTATAACGTGCAGCTTGTAGCAACACTAGCTGTTAAACTGTTGCAGTTGTTATAACGTGCAGCTTGTAGCAACATTAGCTGTTAGAATGTTGCAGTTGTTATAACGTGCAGCTTGTAGCAACATTAGCTGTTAAAATGTTGCAGTTGTTATAACGTGCAACTTGTAGCAACACTAGCGATTACACTGTTGCAGTTGTAATAACGTGCACCTTGAAGCAACACTAGCTGTTAAACTGTTGCATTTGTTATAACGTGCAGCTTCTAGCAACACTAGCTGTTAAAATGTTGCAGTTTTTATAACGTGCAGCTTGTAGCAACATTAGCTTTTAAAATGTTGCAGTTGATATATTGTGCAGCTTGTAGCAACACTAGTTGTTAAAATGTTGCATTTGTTATAACGTGCAGCTTGTAGCAACATTAGCTGTTAAAATTTTGCATTTGTTATAACGTGCAGCTTGTAGCAACACTAGCGATTACACTGTTGCAGTTTTCATAACGGGCAGCTTGTAACAATACTATCTGTTATAATTTTGCTGTTGATATAACGTGAAACTAGTAGCAACACCAGCAGTTAGAATTTTACATATTTCATTACGTGCACCTTGTAGCAACTCTAGATTTTATTATGTTGCGATTTTCATACCGTGCATCTTCTACCAACACTAGGTGTTACCCTTTTGCAGTTGTCATAACGTGCAGCTTGTAGCAACACTAGTTGTTACACTGTTACATTTGTAATAGCGTGCAGCTTGTAACAAAATTAGCTTTTAAAATGTTGCATTTATCATACCGTGCAGCTTGTGGCAACACTAGCTTTTGCACTGTTGCAGTTCTCTTTTCGTGCAGGTTGAATCAACACTAACTGTTACAATGTTGCAGGTGTTATAACTTGCATCTTTTAGCAGCACTACCTGTTACACTGTTACTATTTTCATTACGTGCAACTTGTAGCAACACTAGCTCTAAAAATGTTGCAGTTGTCATAACATGCAGCTTGTATCAACACTAACTGTTACACTGTTGCAGTTGTCATAACGTGCAGTTCCTAGCAAGTCTAGCTGATACACTGTTGCAGTTGTCATACAGTGCAGATTGTAGCAACACTGGTAGTAAAAATGTTGCAGTTCTCATAACGTGTAGCTTGTAGAAATTCTAGCTATTAGACTGTTGCAGTTGTCATAACGTTCATTTTGTAGCAACACTAGCTGTTACACTGTTGCAATTGACATAAAATGCAGCTTGTAGCTACACTTTCTGTTACATTGTTGCAGTTTTCATAACGTGCTGCTTTTTGCAACACTAGCTGTAACACTGTTGCAGTTGACATAACGTGTAACTTGTAGCAAAACAAGCTGTTTCACTGTTGAAGTTTACATAGTGTGAAGTTTCTAGCAACCCTAGCTGTCACACGTTTGCATTTGTCATAACGTGCTGCTTGTAGCAAAACTATCTTTTACACTGTTGCAATTGTCATTCCGTGCAGCTTGTAGCAAAACTAGCAGTTAAACAGTTTCAGGTGTCATTACGTGCTTCTTGTAGCAATACTGCCTGTTACACTGTTGCATTTGTCATAACTTGCAGCTTGTAGCATTACTAACTATTACACTGTTGCAGTTGTCATAACGTGCAGCTTGTAGCAACACTGGTTGTTTCACTGTTGCAGTTATAACAACCTTCAACTTGTAGCAAAATTATTTGTTAAAGCGTTACAGATATCATAATGTGTTTCTTGTAGCAACAATATCTGTTGCACTGTTGCAGTTGTCATAACCTGCAGCTTGTAAAATCAATAGCTGTAACACTCTTGCTTTTGTCATAACTTGGAATTTGTAGCAATCCTAGCTGTTACACTGTTGCAGTTGTAAAAACGTGCAGCTGGTAGCAAAACTAGCTGTTGCACAGCTACAGTTGTCATATCGTGTAGCTTGTAGCAACACTAACTTTTACACTGCTACGTTAATCATACCGTGCAGGATGTAGCAACACTATCTTTTACACTGTTACAGTTTTCATACCGTGAAATTTTAGCAACACCAGAAGTTAAACTGTTACATTTTCCATACCGTGCAGCTTGTGTAAACACTAGCTGTTACATCGTTGCAGTTATCATACCGTGCAACTTTAAGCAACACTACTTGTTACACTTTTGCTGTTTTCACTACGTGCAGCTTGAAGCAACACTAGCCGTTACACTGTTGCAATTGTCATAACGTGCAACTTGTAGAAACACTAGCTGTTAAACTGTTTCTATTATCATAACTTGCAGCTTTTAGCAAAACTAACTGTTACACTGTTGCACTCATAACGTGCAGCTTGTAGCAACTCTACATGTTACACCGTTGCAGTTGTCATAACGTGCAGTTTCTAGCAAAACTAGCTGTTACACTGTTGTTGTTGTCATACCGTGTATCTTGTAGCAACACTAGCTGTTACACTGTTACAATTTTCATACCATGCATGTTGTAGAATCTCTAGCTGTTAAACTGTTTCATTTGTAATACCGTGAAGTTTGTAACAACAATTGGTGTCACACTTTTGCAATTGTCATAATGTGTAGGTTCTAGCAACACTAGTTGTTATACTCTTGCAATTTTCAAAACGTGCAGTTTTTAGCAACCCTAGCTGTTATACTGTTACAGATTTCATAACGTGCAGTTTGTAGCAACACTAGCAGTTACACTGTTGCAGGTGTCATTACGTGTAGCTTGTAGCAACACTAGCTGTTACAATATTGCAGTTGCTATTACGTGCAGTTTCTAGCATCATTAGCTGTTACACTGTTGCAGTTGTCGTACCGTGCAGCTTGTAGCGACACTAGCTGTTACAGTGTTGCAGTTGTCATACCGTGCAGCTTGTAGCGAATCAAGTTGTTACACTCTTGCAGTTGTCATAGCGTGCAGCTTGTAGCAACACTAGATGTTACACTGTTGCAGTTGTCATAACGTGCAGCTAGTAGCAACACTAGCTGTTACACTGTTGCTGTTGTCATAACGTGCAGCTTGTAGCAACACTAGATGTTACACTGTTGCAGTTGTCATAGCGTGCAGCTTGTAGCAACACTAGGTGTTACACTGTTGCAGTTGTCATAACGTGCAGCTAGTAGAACACTAGCTGTTACACTGTTGCTGTTGTCATAACGTGCAGCTTGTAGCAACACTAGATGCTACACTGTTGCAGTTGTCATAGCGTGCAGCTTGTAGCAACACTAGATGTTACACTGTTGCAGTTGTCATAACGTGCAGCTAGTAGAAACACTAGCTGTTACACTGTTGCAGTTGTCATAACGTGCAGCTAGTAGCAACACTAGCTGTTACACTGTTGCTGTTGTCATAACGTGCAGCTTGTAGCAACACTAGATGTTACACTGTTGCAGTTGTCATAACGTGCAGCTATTAGCAACACTAGCTGTTACACTGTTGCAGTTGTCATAACGTGCAGCTTGTAGCAACACTAGCTGTTACACTGTTGCAGTTGTCATACCGTGCAACTTGTAGCAATACTAGCTGTTACACTGTCGCAGTTTTCATACCGTGCAGCTTGTAGCAACTATAGTTATTACACTGTTGCAATTTTCATACCGTGCAGCTTGTAGCAACACTCGCTGTTACACTGTTGCAGTTCTAATACCGAGCAGCTTTTAGCAACACCAGCTGTTACACTGTTACATTTTCCATAGCGTTCAGCTTGTGTCAATACTAGCTGTTAAACTGCTGCAGTTGCCATAGCGTGCTGCTTTTTAGAAACACTAGCAGTTACACTGTTACAGTTCTAATACCGAGCTGCTTTTAGCAACACCAGCTGTTAAACTGTTACATTTTCCATAGCGTTCAGCTTGTGTCAATACTAGCTGTTACACTTTTGCATTTGCCTAAACGTGCAACTTGTAGCAAAACTAGTTGTTACACTTTTGCTGTTATCACACCCTGTCGCTTGTAGCAACTCTAGCTGTTAAACTCTTACCTTTGTCACACCGTGCATCTTGTAGCAACACTACCTGTTAAGCTGTTGCAGTTTTCATACCTTGCATCTTGTAGCAACTCTAGCTGTTACACTCTTAGCGTTGTCATACCGTGCAACTTGTAGCAACACTAGCTGTTACATTGTTACAGTTGTCATAACGTGCAGTCTGTAGCAACACTAGCTTTTACACTATTGCAGTTGTCAATCCCTGCAGCTTGTAGCAAATCTCAACATTATAATTCTAACCACATGTTACTGTATTTCTGTCAGCCCAATTTCAATTCAATTCTCTAGCTATCAAGCTATCACCATTGCTGTTATTGTTTGTTTCATTCGCTTCCTCTCAATGCCGGTATCAATTTCTTTACCTTATCCGTTTGCTGTGCTCTCAGGATGTCCAACGGTGAGTAAGGACCAAGGGGTTTGGAATTACTTCACCACTGTTCGTAACCTCACTTTCCTGGTCGTGAGATCAGACAGAATTCTACTGGCCGCCATTTTAGGGAGCCGAAATTTGTGGTTTAATTGAAGAAAATTATTTAACATTTTTACGTGTATATATATTCATGCCTGCAATCAGTGGCGCGGGTGATTTGGGATCTGCGCTCCGGTTTCGTATCCCGATGGTCTCATTTAATTTATACAAAAACTTTATTTCTTCATGCCACGCTTATTTATGTGGGCGAATGGTCCTCTAAAAGAAATGAGTACACGGAATATTGCATGGGGTAAATGCGGCCGGTATTTTGGATGGACAACCTTGCCAAACTTATGCCCCGGATTTCTGGAAACCTAAAAATCTTAACCTCCTGGAAATCTCAGGTCCGTTTAGGAATTCCTATAATTTTAAATATTTTTCGTAAATGGATCAAGAAGTACATAAGGACAACTGCAGAAATTTAAGAAACGCAGTGCCTTCAAACTGCTGCGAACAGAAAACAACGATATATCCCTACCAGATGGTATTACCATAGAACAACATCACTTCAATAGGCAGCTAACGGCAACAACACTCAGAGCACGGCGGTAAAAAGACACCAACCAACACCCCATGCAGCATACAAAGACAGGAACTAGACATCCAAAAATCCACTGCAGAGACAACCGTGAGTTTTGATGCCACACATTTAGGAATAGATCCCCAAATCACAGAACAGCATACACGGCAGGTAAACCAGTGAAGGTGAACAGTACGGAGCAGAAAAGTTTGCCTACGTTTAAAAAAAAGGGTGAATAACTGTTGCCCTGTCTGGCTCAGGAAACATATAGGGGTGAATAGAAATTAATTCCACTCACAAAAATGCGCTGGTTCATATAGTATGTACTTGTGTTCTGAACATTCAATATTAAAGGAATGTTTATATATACTGAATTACTAGTAACAATTGTAGTAAAAGTTTTGGTAACACACATTGTTTATTGTAGTTACGTTTGTTGTAATTAGTCTTTGTTACCTGTTGGTAACATTAAATTTAAGCTGATTTTGAAAAACTATGAATCTCGCTAGCCTTAACAAGGTAAATAGTGAAGCTTGCAGTATGTCGCACTGAATTTAATAGTTCTTCTTGACCAATGAATTTGGAAGAAGTAAGCTCTGATTGTGTTGTACAGTACCTTGATCTTGTAGCTTGTGGATAATGATGTGATAGTGAAATACCTGTTGGTAACTCACAATAACTGTAGAAACTGTTCACTGATGCACTTACCATGTGGTATTTACATGAAGCGTTATGAACAATGAAGTAAACTTTGATTTGTGTTTCTCAACGAGGTAGTAAGAAGTAACTTTCACACGTGAGAACTTACTCTCACAAACTTGAACTTGAAGTAATCACAAATACACAGGTCTTTGGGTCATGAACCCTTGACATCACAGCAATGGGACTTTGCTGTGAAAAGAATGCCATGGGAATGAAAAATATAAAAAATTGGTAGGCATTCTGAGCTTGAAGCAAAACAAAGAAATATACTGGCTGTGGAGCCAGAGTGACGCACTGCTGTTGCTAGTGGACACTCGAATCTATCTGACGCTAGCTTGAAGCTAACACACCACGCTCGTTCTCAACCTGGCTCGAAGACAAAGACTTAGTGATGTGTGCAAAGCTTCCAGAATGTTCCATGGTCATTTACTGGTGACATCACACTCAATGTCTTTGTCAGAAACAAGGAGTAAGTACAGTGTGCAATGTTCTGGAAACTTCCACCATCACAAGACTATTACATCACCACTTGCTCCCTTGAAACGCCAAGCTGGCGGCAAATCATTGCGTGAAGTGATGCAATGTCTTACAGATATAAAACTTAAAATAATATGCACTAATTAAACCCAAAATTCTGTTCCTTGTGTATACAAAAACCTAAATTAAATTAGTTACAGGAACACGAGTACACCCAAACCCGTTAATAAATAAATAGAAGACTGCCCATCTAATATACACCAAGAGATAAACAATGGACCCACAGTCAACAACATAGTGAAGCAGTCACGGCCTGAGACAAATACAGTCACATCTTAAGAGTATTTAACAGTTTTTGGTCTTTCAATTTTAATGGGTGATAATTACAGTCTCTTGTAATGTAGATTTGTGTGAAACTTGGGATGTCATAGGGAGAACCATAAAACTGCAGCGTGATTATATCATACTTGTGTGTAAGCCTGATGATCGCTGAAAGGTCGAAACATGTTGCGTAGTTGACTAGTTTCAGCAGTTTGCAAATGTTACGGTAAGGTGTATAAAAAGGGCTTATATAATAAAATATTTGGTAAGTGTACAAAACGGAATGGAAACCACACAATTTAAAGGACATTTTAAGCATCTAATTTCTTCACTATGAAAATTGTGAATTGTTCATAGCAGAAAGCGTAAGTTTGGGACGGAAGTTTTTCTTATATATATATATATATATATAATTGAAAGAATTTGTATGTATAAACAAAATATAAGGGAAATATGTATATGGGACAATATTACAGTTAATAATACAGATAATTATTTCACAGTCTGTAGACGAATATACAGGATATGTAGTGACAGAACATGAGGGAATTGTGAATATGGGACAGTATTAGAGTTCATAATACAGTTAATACATTTCACAGTCTGCAACTGAATATACAGGATATGTAGTGACAGAACATGAGGGAAATATGAATATGGGACAGTATTAGAGTTCATAATACAGTTAACACATTCCACAGTCTGTAGCTGTATATACAGGATATGTAGTGACAGA
>Ga0123355_10007363_pt1 | contig 16487 bp, 12 predicted proteins | sample TergutEmb28metaG_3_FD_89872 | JGI IMG/M metagenome (GOLD analysis project Ga0123355, IMG submission 89872) | Embiratermes neotenicus P1 segment gut microbial communities from Petit-Saut dam, French Guiana - Emb289 P1 | ecosystem: Host-associated > Arthropoda: Insects > Digestive system > Gut ...
AGCGCGGCGGTGCGGTTGTCGATCTCGAGCTGCTGCGCCATCGCCCGCACCTGCGCGAACGCGTCACGGATGTGCGCACGCATCCTCTCGCGCACCTCGGTCGCCTCCCAGTTGTACTTCTGGTAGCTCTGCACCCACTCGAAGTAACTGACGACGACGCCGCCGGCGTTGGCGAGGATGTCGGGGATCACGGTGATTCCCCGCTCGGCAAGGATCCGGTCGGCCGCCGGGGTCGTCGGGCCGTTCGCGCCCTCGACGATTAGCCGGCAGCGCAGGGCTGACGCGTTCCCATGAGAGATCTGCTCCTCGCGCGCGGCCGGTACGAGCACGTCGCACTCGAGCTCGAGCATCGCCATACCGTCGATCGGTTCGGCCTCCGGGAAGCCCTCGAGGTACTGGTTCTCCGCCACCCAGCGCTTCACGGCAGGGATGTCGAGGCCGTACGGGTTCGTGATCGCGCTGTGGATGTCGCTGACGGCGATCACCTTGGCGCCACTCGCGTGCAGTTCCTGGGCGACGACCGAGCCGACATTGCCGAACCCCTGCACTACGAACGTGCGCCCGGGCAACGACCATTCGAGCTCATCGAACGCGCACTCGATCGCGACGACTACGCCGAGGCCAGCGGCGCTCTGACGTCCGACTGTGCCGCCCAACACCGCCGGCTTGCCGGTCACGATCGCCGGCACGGCATGGCCCACGGACTGCGAGTAGGTGTCGTAGAACCAGGCCATCTCGCGCTCGCCGGTACCCATGTCCGGAGCGGGGATGTCCACGTCAGGTCCCACGACCGGGATCAGCTCGGTGGCGTAGCGCCGCGTGATCCGCTCCATCTCGCCGACCGAAAGCGAGTACGGGTCGCAGCGCACGCCGCCCTTGGCGCCGCCGTAGGGCAGGCCGACGAGCGCGCACTTCCACGTCATCCACATTGCGAGCGCTGCACACTCACCCAAGCCCAGGTCGATCGCGAACCGCAGACCGCCCTTCGTCGGTCCCATCGTCAGCGTGTGCTGGACGCGGTAGCCGGTGTAGTTGACCACCTCGCCGGTGTCCATCCTCACCGGGAAGTTGACGACCAGCGAGCGCCGCGGCTCGAGCAGCCGCGTGCGCACCTCGTCGTCCAGCGCCAGGACGTCAGCCGCACGCGCAAACTGGCGGCACGCCATCGCGTACAGCGGGGAGTGCCACTCCTCGCCCAGCGGCACGTCGTCGGGCCGAAGATCGCTCGGTCGCGCCGCTGCCTGGCCGGGGGCTGCACCGGCAGGCTCTGCCGGCTCCATCAAGCGGTTTTCCACCGATGTCTTCCTACTCGCCATCGTCATACGTTCTTGAAGCAATCGAGAGCGAAGTCAATGTCTTCGCGAGTGTGGGCAGCCGACAGCTGCGTGCGGATACGAGCTTTGCCATGGGGCACGACCGGATACGAGAATGCCGTTGCGTACAGACCAAGCTCGAGCAGCCGCTCCGAGGCTGCGACTGCCCTGTCAGCCCCACCGTACATGATTGGAACGATCGGATGCTCCCCTGGCAGCACATCGAATCCCGCGTTCGACATCCCGTCTCGGAAGCGGATCGTGTTCTCGCGCAACCGACTGCGCAGCTCGGCACCGTCCTCGAGCAGATCGAGCACGCAAAGAGACGCCGCGACGACTGGTGGGGCGACGCTGTTTGAGAACAGATAGGGGCGTGAACGCTGGCGCAGCAGTTCGATGATCTCCTTGCGGCCGCTCGCATATCCGCCCGTTGCGCCGCCAAGTGCCTTGCCCAGCGTGCCTGTGATCACGTCGACGCGGTCGGTCACGCCGAAGTGCTCGGGCGTTCCGCGACCAGTTGGCCCGACAAAGCCAACGGCGTGCGAGTCGTCGACCGCGACGAGCGCACCATAGTCGGCGGCGAGATCGCAGATCGCATCGAGTTGGGCGAGATAACCGTCCATCGAGAACACGCCGTCGGTTGCGATCAGGATCCGGCGGGCGCCCCGGGCTTCGTCCAGCCGAGCCTTGAGCTCGTCCAAGTCGCTGTTGGCGTAGCGGAGGCGTCGCGCCTTGCACAGCCTGATGCCATCGATGATCGACGCGTGGTTGAGCGCGTCAGAGACGACGGCATCCTGTTCACTGAGCAGCACCTCAAACAGGCCGCCATTCGCATCAAAACAGGAGCCGTACAAGATCGTGTCCTCGGTGCCGAGAAACTCGGAAAGCCGAGCTTCGAGCTCTTCGTGGATCTCCTGGGTACCGCAAATGAACCGAACAGACGCGAGGCCGAAGCCCCAGCGATCCAAGGCCTCGTGCGCAGCCGCGATCACGGCGGGATGATCGGCCAGTCCGAGATAGTTGTTGGCGCAGAGGTTGAGGACGGACGCTCCATTGCTCAATCCAATCCGCGCATTCTGCGGCGTGTCGATCACCCGCTCCCGCTTATAGAGCCCTGCCCGCTCGATGTCCGAGATCTCCCTCCGCAGCTGGTCGAGAACCGGCATCAGGTTGCGTCCCGATCGAGGATCACCTTGCCGGACTCGCGATCCGCGACCCCGGCGAGCGTCTCCTCGAAATCATCAGCTGCGAATCGGTGCGTGATCGCCGGACGGATGTGGCTCATTTGCAGGCCAAATTGCCTTAGATACCGCCGATTTGGCGCAACTCAGTGTAGTTCTGTGAGGTCAGAATTGCTGAGCTCGGGTTCTGGCTATCCCGTGTCGGGCCAGGTCGCGGTGGCTCGGACGACTTCAGCCGCAACGCGGATGACATCCCAGGTCCGGAGCTCCGCGCTCCCGTCAGCGAGCAGGATCCGGCCCGAGCCGGCGCCGACGTAGCCTTCCTCCTGACCTTCTTGTCAGTGGAGCATACGAAGGGTGTTGAGTCCGTCGTCGACATAGACGAGGTCGTTGTCCCGGTTGATCAGCAGCCCGAACAACGAGCCCGCGCCAGACTTGGCGTCTCCGGCAACAACCGCCACCTGCCTGCCGGCCGGTGTGGTCTCGACGATGTTGCCGTCGCCGGCATTGGCGGTGATGATGTCGCCGTTTGGAGCGATGGCAAGCCCGAGTGGCTGCTTCAGATCGCCTCCCGACGAGAGCGTGATGCCGCGATCAGCTACCGCCCTCGTGCGGGTCATCGCATTCGGAATCGCGATGATCCTATTGCCGAGCGTGTCGGCGACATACAGGGTGTCGTTCGAAGTGAGAGCCAGGCCCGTTGGTCCGATCACCAGCGCCGCCTTGTCATCACGCCACGGGATCGCAGCAGCGATGATCTGCTGGCTCGTCACGCGCGGCACGCCGCCGGATGTCGTGAGCCGTATGCGCAAGACCGTTGCGGTGGTCACGGTGTAAAAACCGTCGTTAGCGCCACCGTTAAGCACGTTGCTGACGAAGAGCGTTGTCCTCGCGCCTCTCGTGACGGTCGCCATGTCCCAGGGTCCCTCGAGGTCCGGCCCCGTGATCGTTTCGACGGGACGGCCGGCGCGGTCCAGAACGATGAGGCATCCGTACTTCGCGGTGGCGGACTGGCCGTTGGTGGTCGGCAGGCTGCCAACCACGACGTATCCATGGGGAAGGACGCCGAGCGCGCTGGTGAGGCCGACGCCACCAGGGCAAGCACCCGGCAGCGCGCGCGCGGCGATGTGAGCAAACACCGACAGTTTCCCCGCAGGCGATATCTGCACGATCGTCGACCCCGTCCCCTGGTCGTTCGACTTCGCGTTGAAGTTGCTGACGAGAAAATCGCCTGCGGTCAAGGCGCCGACCGTGCGCGGGACGATGGCGATCCCGTAGGGGTTGACGTCTCCGTTGGGCGGTACGGTCGAGGCGATCGTCTTGATCGAACGCAGCGACGACAGATATGTCCCGGTCTTGGCGCCGCTACCGGTCGCCACAAATGAGAGCGCCGCAGCCACCGCCGCCAGCAGCGCACCAAATCCGAGCCCCGCCCGATGCACGCGATCCGATTCTAGTCCCACCGGCCACACCGGCCACGACCACTCGATGTGTCGGTCGTCGTCAAGGACTCGCAGAGCGACACACTGGCAGCGGACGGACGCGATCGCTGAGCTATCTAAGCTCGGCTGACCAATCGCCGTTTGCCATAGACGCACGCGTCGCTGCCCAAGAGTTGAACGTTTCCCTGGTAGCTCTCTCCTAGGCGCTCGGCGACCCTGATCGAAGCCTTGTTGTCCGGTCGGATCAGGCTGATCACCCCGTCGGCCCGCAACACGTCGAAGGCGTAATCGATTGCGGCCTGGCCGGCTTCCGTGGCATACCCGCGTCCCCATGAGTCGCGGCCGAGTACCCATCCGACCTCGAGTCCGGGCCAGCCGTCAGGTTGCCATAGGCCGGCACGTCCGACGAACGTTCCCGTCGAGCGTTCCTCCAGGGCCCACTGCCCGTACCCGCGCAGCTGCCAATGCCCCAGGTGCAGCGCCATTGAACGAAAAGCTGCGGCGCGATCGAGCGGAGCGCCTTCCCCGAGAAACCGCATGACTTCTGGATCGGCGTACATCTGGGCGTACGCATCGAGATCATCCAAATGCAGCGCCCGCAGCCGAAGCCGCTCGGTGTCCAGCTCAGGAATCATCGCCCAACAGAGCCTAGGCAAGCGCATCCAAAGGCGCTGAGCCGGCTCCTGGGTCATCCCCAAAGGACTCGCCGCGCCTCCGCTCGCGGTTACAGCTGGGTGTCAGCTGCGGTCACCGTGGCGTCACCACCGGTTTCGTAGAACTCCGGTGCTTCTGACCACAGCTACGGAACGAGGACGAGCAATCTGATGCCGACACCAAGTAGTAACTACGTCTTGAGGGCCCGCGGGTTGTGCATCGACTATGGCCGCGGCGAGGCACGCATCAGTGCGGTGGACAACGTGAGCCTCGAGGTGGCCTCCGGCGAGTCGGTCGCGATCGTCGGCCCTAGCGGGTGCGGCAAGTCGAGCTTGCTGTACCTGCTCGGCGGGCTCGAGCGTCCGACCGCGGGCACGCTGTGGGTCGCCGGCGAGCAGCTTGACCACATGCCCGAAGCTGCGCTGGCGCGCCTGCGCCGCCACGCGATCGGCTTTGTGTTTCAAGCGTTTCACCTCGTCGATGAGCTCACGGCGCTTGAGAACGTTGAGCTGCCTGCGCTTCTAGGCGGTGCATCCCCGAGGGCGGCGAGTCACCGCGCACACGAATTGTTGGAGCAGGTCGGGCTCTCGGATCGTGCCCGCCATCTTCCGTCTGAGCTCTCTGGCGGGCAGCGTCAGCGGGTGGCGATCGCGCGAGCGCTGGTGAACGAGCCGGCGGTGGTGCTGGCAGACGAGCCGACAGGAAACCTGGACAGCGCCGCGGCAGCAGACGTCATGCGGCTTTTCCACCAACTGCACATCAACGGGCAGACGCTCGTGATCGTGACCCACGACCAGCAGATCGCGGCGACCGCCGACCGGCTGGTCTCGATGGGCGACGGCGCGTTCGTCAACGAGACGCGTCCGACCGGTGAAACCGCCCCGGCGCCGAGCACAACGACGATGCGAGAGGGGTGATCGACATGGGACGCATTCTCCTCATTTCACGGCTGGTGGTCGGTGACATCAGGCGTCGTTGGATCCAGTCGCTGCTGCTGCTCGTGATGGTGCTGACGACCACCACAACACTCACGCTGGCGCTTGCGCTGCATGACACCAGCCAGAATCCGTTCGGGCGCACCAAGGCAGCGACGAAGGGGCCGGACTTCGTAGCGGAGAACGGTCCCGCCCCGGGCTCGAGGCGCCCGTCGCCGGCCCAGTTCGCCCCGCTGCTGCACGTGCACGGCGAGGCGGCGACCGCGGGCCCGTTCCCGGTCGCCTTCAGCCGGCTTACGGCACCTGGGATCAACGTTCCGGTCGACGCCGAGGGACGCGACAGCGGCCCGTCTGCGGTCGATCAGCCACTGCTCACCGCAGGGCACTGGGTGAGCTCCGGCGGGGCGGTAGTCGAGCAGGGCCTCGCCAAATCGCTCGGCCTGCACGTCGGCGACGAGATCTCGCTGGGCGGCCACAAATTCCGGGTGGTGGGGATCGCGCTCACCACCGCGCAACCCTTCTACCCCGCCTCCTCGCCCGGACTGGTGTGGCTCACCAGCGCTGACGCCAAGTCGCTGGCAACCCCCACCGAGCCGCTCGGGTACGTGCTCGACATCAAGATGGCGCCCAACGCGCCGCGGCACGCTCTCGACGCGCCGGTCAAAGCGTTTGCCACCTCGGGTGGCGCGGCGGCCAACGTCCTGCCGGCGTCGGCGATCCGGGCGGCGGACTACAGGGTGATCGGGCTCGATCAGAAGGTGCTGCTCGTCGGCACCTGGCTGCTGGCGATGCTCGCGATCGCGAGTATCGCGGTGGTCGTGGGGGGACGGATGGCCGAGCAGACCCGTCGCGTAGGCCTGCTCAAGGCCGTCGGCGCGACCCCCAAGTTCGTCGGGGCCGTGCTGCTCGCGCAGAACGTCCTGCTGGCGCTCGTCGCTGCAGTCATCGGGCTGGGGGCAGGAACGCTGCTTGCGCCCACGCTCGCAAGTCCCGGCGACGGGTTGCTCGGCGCCGCCCGATCACCATCGCTCACGCTCGGTTCAGCCGCGCTCGTGATCGGCGTGGCGACCGCGGTCGCCGTCGCGGCGACACTCGCTCCCGCGGTTCGGGGAGCCAGGATGAGCACGCTGCGCGCACTCAACGACCCCGCTCACCCGCCCCGACGACGGCCCCGAGTGATCGGTCTATCCGCCGCGCTGCCGGTGCCCCTGTTGCTGAGCGTTCGTCTCATCGCCCGGCGTCCGCGCCGAACGGTGCTGACCGCCGCGAGCCTGACGATCGCCGTTACGATGGTCGTCGCATCGCTCGCGGTCCAGCGCAGCCTGCAAACTCACCAAGACCACGCCGCGGCCGGCTTCCTGTCCAGCTCTGCGAACTACCAGAGCGCCAACCACGTGCTGCTCATCCTGAGCGTGATTCTCGGCATTCTTGCGGCCATCAGCGCGACGTTCACCGCATGGGCGACCGTTGTTGACACGCAGACCGCGACCGCCCTCGCGCGGGCGCTCGGAGCCACCCCCCGACAGATCGGCGCCGGCCTTAGCACCGCGCAACTGTTGCCAGGACTCGCGGCCGCCTGCGTCGGCATACCCGCCGGACTGCTGCTCTACCAGCTGGCCGGCGGGAATCTGAGCGACGCCACCCCACCAGTCCTGTGGCTGGTCGCGGTGATCCCCGCAACGCTGATCGCCGTCGCCGCCGTCACCGCAATACCCGCCCGGATCGGCGCCCGCCGGCCCGTCGCGGCGATCCTACGCGCCGAATAACAGACCCTGATCACCTGCCTGAGCATCTGGCCGGCCACCTGTCGGCCGTCGCCTGAGCTACATCGAACCAAAAAGGAGACACACTCATGAGTCACAAGAACCTCAATCCTGTCAACCCTACCCGCCCGAACCGTGCGGCGATCGTTATCTCCAACCCCGCCGTATCGGCGACGACCGGCTGGCCGGTCGGGTTCTGGTGGGCTGAGCTGACCCATCCCTATTTCCACTTCACCGAAGCCGGCTGGCAGGTCGACATCTACAGTCCGAACGGCGGGAAGTGCGAAGCGGACGCGATGAGCGATCCCGAGGACGCCTCGCAATGGCAGGCCGAGGACGTGATCAGCCGCGGCTACAAGCACGACCCGGAGTTCGTCAAGTTGATCGAGAACACCAAATCAGTCGACGAGCTGGATATTGAAGACTACGACGTGCTCGTGGTGGCCGGCGGACAGGGGCCGATGTTCACCTTCGAGGCCGCGGACAACCTGCAGCGCAAGTTCGTCGAGTTCTACGAGTCCGGGAAGGTGACAGCGGCGTTGTGCCACGGAGCGGCCATCCTCCGCTACGCGAAGCTGTCCAATGGCGAGCCGCTGGTGAAGGGCAAGACGGTCACCGGATTCGCGAACATCGAGGAGGACTTCTCTGATCAGGCCGTCTGGGACATCGGAGCGCTCGACCGCGACAAGCACATGATGCCCTGGCGGATCGAGGACGAAGTCCGCAAGCTCGGAGCCAACTACGTCCAGGCCGGCCTATGGAAGGGGTTCGCGATCCGGGACGGGAACCTCGTCACCGGGCAGCAGAACTTCTCCGGTGCCGAGGTCGCCCAGGCGATCCTCGAAGCGGTCGGGCGATGAAAGCGACAGTCGGAGTCATGTTCAGCTGGATAAGAGCGCGGAACGCGGGGGTACTACCCTGAGCATATGGGGACGCTCAGGCACCTTCTGCTCCGGCTCGTCGGCGACAAGAAGGCCGAGAAGCCAGTGAACGTGGACGAGACGGACTCCGCAGCGGCACCTCGCCTTCAACAGCCCGAGGAGCACGCTGACTGGGGGGGACGGTCGGACATGATCATGCGGGCGGATGTCACAGGGACCTTAGGGCTCGGCGACTTGTGGCCCGGCAGCCGATCGCCTTCTCCGGTTGCGCCTCATATGTCACGCCGACAGGCCCTGGAATGGGCGCGCCTGCGGGCGCAGGATGCCGAGCGCCAACGCGAGCAGGAGTCACAGTAGCCGTCTCCTCGGAGGGTTCAGGGGGATGTCCAGTGTCGGCTGGTTTCAAGCGTCGGTGATCATCTGGCGCAGGTCCGCGCGGGTGTAGCCCTGTTGGCGGGCGAGCTGCACCAGCTCGGCGACCTTGTTGCGAACCTCGCTCTGCTCCGGGGTGCCGACGACCCGGATGCCCCGGCGGGGGCGCATCTCGAGCAGCCCTTCGTCGCGTAGTGCGCGTAGTGCCCGGAACACGGTGTTGGTGTTGATGCCCATCACGGCGGCGAGGTGTCGGGCGGGCGGGAGTCGGTCGCCCGGTTTGGCCTCGCCGTCGGCGATCGCGCGACGGATCTCGGCCGCGACCTGCTCGTGCAGGTGGGCCGGATCGTCGCGGTCGATCTTGACATCCAGCAATGTAACACGTACAGTAGCACATTGCCGGCGTTCAGACTCCTCCGAGCCCGCCGTCGACACCCGATCCCGGCATCGACGCCGGCGTGATCGAGGACGCGCGCAAGCGCCAACGCCGCCACCGCCGGATCGCCGTCCTCCTGATCGCCGCCGCGGCCGCCGCGACGGCGCTGATTCTCGGAATCGGCGCCGGCGGAGGAGGGCGCCCGCATGCGGGCCTGGCGTCGCATTCCTTGGGCGGGTCGGCTGCTCCAATCAGGCGAGCCTCTAGCGTGCGCGTCATCCACGGCCGCGCGAGTGTGGCTGTATGCAGTCCAACGTCTTCGCCGCCGGTAGCGGGTAACCCACCACCCGGACAGTGTGCGATCCAGCCAGCGAGCGGTGGCCGCTACCAATGCCCAATCGGCGTCGATAACAGCTTCGGCGCCAACGCTAGCCAGGCCGCGACCAACGGCGCTTGCCACAGACTCGCGCCACCGACGACCCCCGCCAGCTGGCGGCCCACGATTGCCCGGATGAACCATGTCAAAGCCTGCCTGCAACGGGCCGGACTAACCGCCGCCGGAAGCCCGGTACCGCCAATCGCACAGCGCGCCTACCCGAACACGCCAATCGCCACCGTAATGATCACGGGCGCCAACACTCCGCCAACGGCCCCGAGCCTCATCCCCGCAAGCAGCCAGGCCGATGCTCGGCCCACGACTGTGACCTTCTACCTCACAACCGGCCAGGCCAGGCGAGCGTACGCGCGGTTCCTGCCGACCGTCGCAAAACAAGGCCAGGGGGTGGGCCGGCAGGGCCGCGTGCTGTACACCTGGAACAACCAGCCAACCAGCCAGGCGACGACCGAGCGACGCTGCGTCCAAGCAGGCTGACCACCTGCGCGTAGCGAACGCCCTGATCTGCTCGAGGGAGCACGAACGCGGGACCATCACCGTTCGCGTTCTGAGAGGACGAGCTCGAGCCAGCTTTCGACTTCGTGAACCAGCGTCGGATTGTTCTCTGGCGTGTAGTAGGCGAGGATCGCGACAGCCTCTGAGAGGACCCAGCCTCTGGCTCGCTCCCAGGTCGCGTCATCTGCTGGCAGTGTTTCGCGAAATTCATCGCGGGCGCCAGGCGAATGCAGCTTCCAGGCCACCATCAACTCACACGCGGGATCGCCGACGCCCATCGTGCCCCAGTCGATCACCCTGCGGTGTTCGCGAACACCCCGGGGCCAGCAGCGGCGGATCGGTCATGCCCCCAGCCAACAACAGCGCTGAACATCACCCAGGTAGGAGCAGTAGCAACCCGCCTCCCGGCGGCAGTGCAGCACTACGGGTTCCGCTGCTTCCCTACAGCTCGATCACGACGCCTTCAGATGCCTCGTAGATGTCACCTCTGAACCCTCGCTGTGCCGCCTGACGCGCGAGGCTGCGGTCCGTGTCAGGCCAGAAATGGGTCAGCAGCAATCGTCTTGCACCAGCGGCTGTGGCAACCTCGCCTGCCTCCGCAGCGCTCAGCAGGAGGCGAGCTTGACCGGCTGGTGGAACCTGCGGTGTCGGCCGAGTCGCGTCAACGATGTACAGATCAGCGTCGCGACCGAGATCCACCAACGCGGGATCCGGCCCGGTGTCGCCGGTGTAGGCGATCGTCAGCCCCGGAGCTGAGAGCCGTACCCCCGCGGTCAGGACGTGGTGCGGCAGCGCCACGCTTTCGAGGATGAACGGGCCGACCTCATATCGGCCGGCTGGGAGCGGGTTCCAGTCAAACACCACCTTGAGGTCGTCAGCGGTCTCAGGATCCTCCAGCCCAACGACCCGGTCCAGCACCGGCTCGGGCGCGAACAGCGGGATACGCGGCCCATCACGTCTCCCGAACCAACGCGCCCGAAACAGACCGTGGAGATCGACCATGTGATCGGCATGCTCATGTGTAATAACCGCTGCATCCAACCCGTCGGCAACCGACGAGCCCAGCACATCGAGCAGCCGCGGGAGCGTCCCATAGCCGAGATCGAGAACCGCCCGGAAACCGTCGTGCTCGATCACGAACCCGCTGCAGGCTCTCCCGGCCTCAGGCCATCCACCACACCCACCAAGCACTATCAGCCGAGACGTCACCCGACTCCGCAGTGTCGCAGTTCGCTCCCCCGCTCCGAAATGCCGCAACCCTGAAGACTCGGCAGTCTCAGACGCCCAGAGAGCCGACGGCGACACTGTCGCTCTGATCGGTGCGGGGTCCAGCCTTTGGGTGCCGCGAGCGAAGGCTCAAGCGCCCCCGAACGTCCGTTCGACGGCGAGACGCGCGCGACCAAGGGAGTCAGATCCCGAGCGACCGCTCCACACCGCGAACCGTCTCCCCGGAGCGGCGCAGGGCGTCGGACTCGTGTTCGGAGAGCGGTGGAGTGAGGACCACATCGATCCCCTTGGCGTCCACGATCGACGGCAGCGACAGGCACACGTCGTCAATGCCGTACTGGCCGGTGAGCAGCGACGAGACCGGCATGACGGTGCGCTCGTCGTTCAAGACGGCCTCGATGATCCCCGCGGCTGAGAGGCCAACGGCGTAGTTAGTCGCACCCTTGCCGCGGATGATCTGCTCGGCGGCGGTGACCACCTCGTGAGCGATCCGGTCGAGCGCCTGCTGGTCGAGTGGCGCGCGTCCCGGCGGGGACCAGTCTCGAACCGGGACGCCGCCGATCGCGGCCCGGCTCCAGGCGGGAACCTGTGTGTCGCCATGTTCGCCGATGATGAACGCGTGGACGCTGTGCACGGCGACGTCGCAGTGTTGGGCGAGCAGCGTCCGCAGACGAGAGGAGTCGAGCACGGTTCCGGACCCGAACACCCGCTGGCTCGGCAGCCCGGACGCCTGCATGGCGGCGTAGGTCACGATGTCCACGGGATTCGTGACCAGCAGCAAGATGGCCTCGGGCGACAGTGCCACAAGCTCCGGCACGAGCGACCGGCACATCTCGACGTTGACGCCTGCCAACTCCAGTCGCGTCTGGCCGGGCTTCTGCTTCGCGCCGGCGGTGATCACGACGATGTCGGAGTCCGCCGTGACCGTGATGTCGTCGGACCCGATGACGTTCGCGGTGGAGTAGAACTGGCTACCGTGATTCAGATCGAGCACCTCGGCTCGGACCTTGTCGCGATCGATGTCGTAGAGCGCCACCGTCTTGGGGGCGCCCCTGATCAGGGCGGCGTATGCCACCGCCGCTCCAACGCTGCCGGCTCCGACCACTGAGACCTTTCGCCGCTCGGCCATGGGCGAAGCCTAAACCCGCCGCAGATATCTGGGCTCCTGCACAGCTGGGCGGGGGAAGCCATCCGCGTCCGGCGGCTCCCCGATCTACCGGGATGGTGCTAAGACGACGACTGATGAGGATTCCGAGCGCGGCCTGCGCGAGGTGGAGGCGACTCCCCGAGCGCAACCTAACCCACTCGCGCGTGAGCCCCTGTCGAGCGCGTGAGCAATAGCACGGTCACGCTGGTCGTGATCGGCGCGGCGGTGGTGCTGTTTGCGTCCGGCCGACTTCCACCGGAGATCGTCGCGATCGGCATGGCATTGGTGCTGTATGCGGCGGGGGTAATCACTGCAGACCAGACGGTGGCGGGCTTCGGCGACCCGGCGGTCGTGTTCATCGCCTCGCTGTTCGTGCTTGGCGAGGCACTGGATGCCAGCGGTGTCACGGCGTGGGCGGGACAGACGCTGGTTGCGAAGGCTGGCTCGAGACGGCGAGTCCTGCTGGTGGCGATGCTGCTCCTGGTGGCGGTGCTCTCGGCGTTGCTCACGCCCAATGGCTCTGTCGCGGCGCTGATACCGGTCGGGGCGGTGACGGCGAGGAGGATCGGGCTGGCGCCGTCGAGGTTGTTGATGCCGTTGGCGTTTGCGGCCAGCGCAGGCGCGCTCCTGGCGCTGACGGGATCCCCGGTCAATGTGATCGTGTCGGAGGCCTCAATCGAGAGCGGACATGGCGGGTTCGGATTTCTGTCGTTTGCGTTGGTGGGGATCCCACTCGTGCTCGGGACGGTCGCGATCACGGTGCTGCTGGGCGATCGCCTGCTGCCAGAGCGTCATCCGCGGACGATCACTCCCGACCTCGGCCAGCACGCGCACACGCTGATCGACCAATACGACCTCGATCGGCACGGGACCGATCGCGACCGGCTTGCGGCGAGGCTGATCGGCCCCTCATCGGGCGTCGCCGAGGTCGTGATCCCGCCCCGCTCGGAGCTGGTGGGCGCCGAGTTCTTCCCCGGCATGATCACCGAGAGCGGCGATCTGCAGGTGCTGGCGATCCAGCGCAACGGCCGCGATCAGACTGGTCAGACCATGCTCGCGGTCGGCGACACGCTGCTTCTGGAAGGCGCTTGGAGCGCCCTGGATCGGAATCTGAACGATTCCCAGATGTTGGTCGTCGATTCGCCGCTGGCGGTGCGTCGCCAGGCGGTTCCACTTGGCCCCGGAGCCAAGCGCACGGTGGTGGTGCTCGTGGCGCTCGTCGCGGTGCTCGCGACAGGTACGGTGCCGGCGTTCGTGGCGAGCCTGATGGCGGCCTGCGCGCTGGTGGTGCTGCGCGTGGTCAGTATCGAGCAGGCGTATCGGGCGATCTCATGGACCACCGTGATCCTGGTCGGCGCGATGTTCGCGGTGTCGGCGGCGATCGCCCACAGCGGAGCGGCGGAGAAGATCGCGCATCAGTTGGTGGACGCGGTCGGCGGCGCGGGACCGCACGCGCTGCTGATCGGGCTGTTCGTGATCACGGTTATCTTCGGTCAGCTGATCAGTAACGCCGCGACCGCGCTGATCGTGATTCCGATCGCGATCTCCGCCGCCTCGGAACTTGGTGTGTCCGCTCGTCCGGTGCTGATCAGCGTCACGGTTGCCGCCGCGGCGTCATTTTTGACCCCGATCGCCACGCCCGCGAACCTGATGGTGATGGGTCCGGGAGGGTACCGGTTCGGTGATTATTGGAAGCTTGGGCTCTGTTTGGTCGCCTTGTTCTTCGTGGTCGCGGTGTGGCTCGTCCCGGTGTTCTGGCCGTTTTGACTGGGGGGCGAGCGGGCTCGTACAATCCCGACGGACTCCAGATTCCCCGATTCCGCGACCCGACGCCCGGCCCCCTTTTGACAACAGGCCGGACCTCTCAGGCGCATCGACCATCCGACACGAGATGTGGGCGCGGAGCGCCGGGGTCGGCGGCTTCGGGTTCACCCGGCTGGGGTACCGAGCTAGGCTGAGACTGCCGTCCTTAGGGTTGGTTCGAGTCACCGAGGCTCGCACGAGACTGGGGGCGTTTGAGCGATGGAAATTGCAGTTGACACCGAGCCGCAGACCGGTCCACGCCAGGCGGGTCCACGCGCATGGCACGCCATCGGCGTCGATGAGGTGTGCAGCGCGCTCGGCACCGATCCGGCGCGGGGCCTAGACGCCCGCGAGGCGGCCGGGCGGCTGAAGCAGTACGGCCTCAATCGTCTGCCGGAGGGCAAGCAGCAGAGCGCCGTGATGCGCTTCGTGTCGCAGTTTCACAACGCCCTGGTCTACATCCTGGTGGCCGCCGGGTTTGTCAAGATGCTGACAGGCCACTGGCTCGACGCGGCGGTGATCTTTTTCGTCGTGCTCGTCAACGCCGTGCTGGGCTTCGTCCAAGAGGGCCGGGCGGAGAAGGCGCTTGACTCGATTCGCACGATGCTGTCGGCGGAAGCGCGCTGTGTGCGGGGCGACGAAGTCCGGCTCGTTCCTGCGGACGAGGTGGTGCCGGGTGATGTGGTGCTGCTCGAGTCGGGCGACAAGGTTCCTGCGGACCTGCGGCTGATTCAGGTCAGGAATCTGAGGACCGAGGAGGCGGCGCTCACCGGCGAGTCCGTGCCGGTCGACAAGACGACCGAGGCCGTCTCCGAAAAGGCGACGGTCGGCGACCGCAAGGGGATGGCGTTTTCGGGCACACTGGTCACGTCCGGACGCGGGCGGGGAGTCGTCGTGGCGACCGGTGCCGACACCGAACTCGGTCGCATCAACCAGCTGATCGCCAGTGTCAGTCCGCTCGACACGCCGTTGCTGCGCCAGATCAAGCGGTTCGGCTACGCGATCACCAGCGTGATCGCAGTCCTGGGCGTTGTGCTGTTCGCCTACGGCCGGTGGGTCCGCGACATGCCGTTCGCGGAGATTTTCCAGGGGGTGATCAGCGCCGCCGTATCGCTGATTCCGGAGGGCCTGCCGACGCTGCTGACGATCACGCTGGCGATTGGCGTGCAGCGCATGGCGCAACGCCAAGCGATCATCCGGCGGCTTCCGGCGGTGGAGACGCTCGGCTCGGTTTCGCGTATCTGCTCTGACAAGACCGGCACGCTCACGCTGATGGAGATGATGGTGATCTCCGCCGTCACAGCCGACGCGGCGTACACCGTCAGCGGCGAGGGCTATGCGCCCGAGGGCGATGTCCGCAAGCAGGACGGCACCCCGGCCGGCGAAGCCGCCGCGCTGACGCTGATGGGACGCGTCGCGGTGCTCTGCAACGACGCGGAGCTGCACCGGGACGGCAGCTGGACGGTGCAGGGCGACCCGACGGAGGGCGCGCTATACCCGTTCGCGAGCAAGCTCGGCATCGATCGCGGGGCCGAACTGGAGGCGCACCCGCGGATCGACGCGATCCCGTTCGAGTCACAGCACAAGTTCATGGCCACCGTCCATGACGCTCCCGCGGGGAGACGGTTGATCCTCGTCAAGGGCGCGCCGGAGGTGATCCTCGATCATTGCGACCGACAGCAGCACGACGGTCGGGCCGCCCCCATCGACCGCGGTCACTTCATCGCCGCAGCGGACGGATTGGCGTCGCAGGGGGAGCGCGTGCTGGCGCTGGCGTGGCTCGAGGTTCCGGAGCTCGAGCCCGGCAACCTCGGGCCGGCCGATCTTCCGCGGAACCTGGTGATGCTCGGCCTGATCGGGCTGCTGGACCCGCCACGTCCAGAAGCGGTCCAGGCCGTGCAGGAATGCCACGCCGGCGGGGTCCGCGTCACCATGATCACCGGCGACCACAAGATCACTGCCGCCGCGATCGCAAGGATGCTGGGCATCGGCGACGGCAGCACCGCCGTGACCGGCGACGAGATCGAGGCGATGGACACCGCGACGCTGCAGGAGCAGGCGGGCGCTGTCGACGTGTTCGCGCGGACCAGCCCCGAGCACAAGCTGCGCCTCGTCAGGGCGATCCAGGCGAACCGGCAGATCGTCGCGATGACCGGCGACGGGGTCAACGACGCGCCTGCTCTGAAGAAGGCCGACGTCGGTATCGCGATGGGGATCAAGGGCACTGAGGTGACCAAGGAAGCGGCCGAGATGGTGCTGGCCGACGACAACTTCGCGTCGATCACAGCCGCCGTGAAGGAGGGGCGCACCGTCTACAACAACATCGAGAAGGCGCTGCTGTTCATCCTGCCTACCAACGTGGCGGAGGCGCTCGTAATCACGGCAGCCATCCTCTTTAACTTCATCGCGCCGATCACGGCGACGCAGATCCTCTGGGTCAACATGGTGACCTCTGTCGCGCTCGCGCTGGTGATCTCGTTCGAGCCGCACGAGCACGACATCAT
>Ga0123355_10007364_pt1 | contig 16486 bp, 12 predicted proteins | sample TergutEmb28metaG_3_FD_89872 | JGI IMG/M metagenome (GOLD analysis project Ga0123355, IMG submission 89872) | Embiratermes neotenicus P1 segment gut microbial communities from Petit-Saut dam, French Guiana - Emb289 P1 | ecosystem: Host-associated > Arthropoda: Insects > Digestive system > Gut ...
CTCCTGCCGTGCTTTGTAGTTTATCTTCTCACTCTTAAAGAGTATTTTACAAAAAAAACAGGCTCTCGGCACTTGGCTTTCATTCCTATTTGTGCCGGCGCAGCCGGAATGGAGATTATTATGTACGAATTAGACATGAAAAAAAACACATACCCAGGCAAGTTAATTGTTTTTGAGGGTATTGATGGTGCTGGAAAATCTACACTTTTAAATGGTACAGTGGAATTTTTACAAAGAAAAAATATTAACATATATGTGACAAAAGCACCTAGCGATGGTATGCGGCAAATGCCTGCTTTCAAAGTGTGTTACGAAGGTGCGCAGGACGCAAAAAGTCATAGAATTTCACCTCTTGCAATTACTGTGATGGCATCTGGAGACAGACTCATTATACAGGATGAAGAAATTATACCAGCACTAGAAATGGGCACATGGGTTTTAATAGACAGATATCAATTTACGGCGTTAACTATCTGTGATGGCCAAGTAATTAGAGATATTACGCAATTATTCATAGAGCCAGACATCACATTTTTGGCAAGCTGCTCATTGGAACTTGCCAAAAAGAGAGTGCAATCAAGACCACTGGAAGCAAATCGGCTATATGATGATGATGCTGTAGCACATAGAAAAATGGCTTTTGAAGCCATAGCCAATTTTAATGAGAAGTTTATCAAACTAATTGACACATCTCGAGCTCCTGATGTTTCAGTAAACGAAGTTCTTGGATACATTTCCAATTTGGTACTATAAGGAGATTAGCAGTGGATAATGTCTACGAAATAACTGTGGCATCAGTTAAGCGAGTAATTCCAAAAGTAAAAATCAATAGCAACACAGCAATTGCTAATTTTTTGATGCTAGGTGATTGTGAGTTAGTTGAGTGTTGCTCTGCAGCTCTTATCAAGAAACTCCCCACTATAGATTGTTTTATTACTGCGGAGGCGAGAGGGATACCATTAGCAGCAACATTGAGTTCTCTTCTCAAAATTCCCAGATACGTCATAGCTAGGAAGACGCAAAAGCTTTATATGGAGTCGCCTATGATAGAGAGCGTCTTTTCTATCACGACTCCCGGGGAACAGTTCCTATATTTGGATAGTAACGATATAAAGTTTATTAATAATCGGCGTATATGTATTGTGGATGATGTTATTAGCACTGGCGAAACGCTTGCGTGCTTGGAGAAGTTAGTGCAACGGGCTGGTGGGATTATTGCTGCTAAAGCTGCTGTAATTGTGGAAGGTGATGCAACTCTAAGAACAGATATAATTTATTTGGAAACATTGCCTATATTTAATGTTTGATAGTTTCATAGAGCCTCTGAATTTTGTCAAATGGTTCGATTTAGTGACATTCTTTATATATCTACCAAAGGTACTCTCGTTGTTTCTTGCCAGTTAAATGGCTTGGTATACTTAGGATTGCATCCTTAGATTTCAGTTACTCAACGATGTCTTTGCTGTCATAGCCTTTATTACTGTTTACAACATCTACCTGTCACAGCCGAGTCAGACTGTCCCAAACTCGTCAGGATAGAAGATTTCTCATGGTTTATATCGCTCTGGCTTATCTCGTCATGGCATAACACTATCCACACAATGATGTTTGTCGTAGAGCTGTACGGTTTCGGGGTCCCGTTAGGTGTTCCATGTTCATTATCGAAAATACCATTTTATCCATTTCAATTCATTATCATACTATTTTCATTTGAACATTGTTATATTGTGCGCATATGAATTGTGGCAAACGCACATGGCGTTTTCGCAGAAAACGTCATGTGTACCGTTTGCAATTCATAGCGCAATATAGTTCCTTACATCGGAAATAGTATTAACAGATCTGTATCAGCGCATTTCGTCGATTTCCTTGTTAACGGGTTGTATCTTTTGTCGAGATTTGTGCAACTTTATGATTTTCAAACGTACTTTAGCGAAGAAGCGGAGGATGCTATGTCGAAAACAACTAATTAGGTTGATTTTTTCTGAAAATCAACACGATGGAGTATTAATTACGTTTACAGGGTTAGATGGTAGTGGTAAAACAACACAAATTGATTTGTTAGCAAAGGCGTTAGCCGATTATGGAATCACTGTAATTGTGACAAAACAACCTTCTGACGCAATGCGTAACTCTCACATATTCAGAGCCTTTCACGATAATGAAGACACTGCGAATCTTGAGTATAGAGCATTAAGTTTATTGGCTGTAAGTGATAGGATTTTGCACTCAGAAATGCATATAAAACCATCACTAGATAAAAAGTGCGTTGTTATATGTGATAGATACTATTACTGTGCACTCGCCAACCTTCGTGCAAGAGGATATAGAGACGATCAATGGATATATGAGATATCAAAGTATCTACCAAAGCCAGATTTATCAGTAATTTTAGACGTTGAAGTAGATACAGCAATAGATAGAATACGTCAAAGAGAGTTAGAGAGAAACAAGTGGATAGATAAGGACTTTTATAACAAGTTAAGCGAAGAATATAGAAACTTACGCAGTGTAAGTGACTCTGTTTTTTTTGACAACCAAAAAAGTATTGATGACATACACAAGGTTATACTTAATTTATCCAATGAATTAATAAAAAGAAAGCTAGAAAGGTGATTCCATATGCGTATTTTATTAATAATTCCGAATTTCGATTCCGATAGAGAACATTACTTCTCAAATGTCGAATCTCTTGGGGTTCAATATATATGTTCATCCTTGATAGAAAAAGGGCATATATGTAAGATGATTAATGGATTTGCATATAATTACAATGACAATGAAATTGTTTCTTCCGTTATTGATTTTCAACCTGAACTGATTGGAATTTCGTGTCCAACTCAACGTAGCTATAAATTTACTAAACGTTTAATTGACGTGTTAGGTAAAAATATTTTTGCGCCAATTTTTATTGGTGGCTTTTATGCTACTTTAGCATACAAAGATATTTTAGAAGATTTAAATAATATTGATGGCATTGTACTTGGTGAAGGAGAAATCACATTTAATGAATTAGCGAATCGAATTCAAAATAACAAACCTTTTTATGACATTAAAGGGATAGCTTATATGGATAAAAACAACATATATGCAAATGATCCTATAAGAATTTTAGATTTGGATCAACTACCATTTCCCGAAAGGAATATCGATTATCTTGGAAATTTAGAAACCGATATGGAACAAGGCATGAATCTTATTGGAGGAAAATTTTTTCGCATTCTGTCTGGAAGAGGCTGTTATGGAAGATGTAGCTTTTGTAGCATAATTGATTATTATCAACACAAGAGAAAAAAAATTTATCGCTCGGCAACTAATGTAGCTGATGAAATTGAATTACTATACAATACGTATGGTATTAATAAATTTAAGTTTAATGACGAAATATTGTACGATTTGTCGCAAAAGGGAAAAAAGTGGGTTCGAGATTTTTGTGCTGAGATTGAGCGCAGGATGTTAAAGATTGAATTTGTTGGAGAACTTAGGGCAAACGATGTATCTAAAGATGAGCTTTTGATGTTGAAAGAAATAGGCTTAACAAAAGTTTCAATCGGGGTAGAAAGTGGTGTTCAGCGAATTCTTGATGAAATGAACAAAGACATAAAAACGGATGATATTTTAAAAGCTATATCTTTATTGCGTGAGTGTAAAATTGAACCTGTGTTTTCATTTATTACTATTATTCCAACCATGTCTCTTGAAGAGTTGCTAGAAAATTATTTATTTATGCATAAGTTGGGTTGCTTTAAAGAAAAAAACTTATATAACAAACTGAATCTATATACAGGTTCGCCATATATTGATATTTTGAGGCAACAAAACCTTCTTTTACCGTCTAGTGTGTTTTTCGAAAGACATAATTATATTTTTAAAGATGCACGCGTTGAGCGATTCTCTATTTTTATTAAACAATTTATCAATCAGTTTGGTGAAGATGAAAGAAAATCTATTGATTGCTTAGGTGCAAACGATAATTATCATGATGAACGAAATTCATTAATACTTCAAATTATTATTAATACAATTGACTATTTGAAAGATGGGTTAAATGTAATAAATTTTGATATTTACTATGAATACTTATGTTCTAAGTATGCTAATCAAATAAAAAGACTACATTCACTATGCTAAAATAGAAGTATTTTGATTGCAGTTTAATGTTAATATACTGGATCTCCACCAGCTATACATCAGAAACTAAACGGGTGCTACTGCTCTCAGAACCAGCGAAGATTTCACGTATTTCGCCTTTGGCGATGCATTTCTTTTGACTGTTACCTCATGAATTGAATCGGTTTTTGGGTGTTGAGTTTACGAAGCTCTATCACACAGCTCTTGCTCTTCATCCTACACTTAGATCTAATGTTGCTGCGCTGAATATGATGCACCAGATTGGACAGTTGAGCCGTTGAGATTGGACACCCGCATCGCACCCGTTAGACGGTATCCCGAAACGTCCAAATATATAGTACCCTTAGATTTCCGTCGCGCAAGCAGCGAGAGAATTTAAGGAGGTCATAAAATTTAGCAAGTCTGGCTATAAATATTGCGTATTTGACTTTAATCGAATTGTGTTTAATATATTAATTGGAGATGCATATCGCCCGGGGGTGTCAATTAGGATATGGGCAATTGCTGAAGTCATTAATGAAGGATATAACTTTGATAAAATGAAAATTATTTTCTTTGATATGCCAGAAAATCATGATAACTAATGTAGCTGTTATAAAATTCATCAAGTAAAAGGGCGATGCCATATGCTTATTCCGGTTGAGTTATACAGGTTAATTATTATAAAAAATTTTAAGCAATTTTTTATTTACAGGACAAACCTTTTTAATGGGGCTGTTTCGGCTTTCCTAATATTAGCAGCACAGTATGCATTATGGACTACACTTTTTAACACCGGCAATGCTGGTGACGCAACTCTTCAAGAAATTATGACTTATTTTGTTGTAAATGGTTTTATGTTGGGGGTTTTTGCTATTTCATTTAGCTCAATAATTGGTTCTGACATAGGTTCTGGCGACATTGCGCAAAAGTTCGTTAGGCCCATTCCGTATCATATGCAATTATTGGCCAGCGCGCATTCGGATGCTTTAATTAATGTTGTAACCAGTAGATTGCCAGTTTTATTAATTGCAATGGTATGGTTCGGTCTACTTGCTCCAGTGTCAGGTATCGCGTTTGCCTTATTCGTTGTTACAGCTGCTTTGGGAGGAGTTATCTTTGCGCTGGTGGATCTTATCATTAGCTATACCGCGTTTTGGTTAGTTTCGGGTTGGTATTTATCTTGGTTTAGGAGAGCGTTGTTTACATTGTTTGGTGGTATGATGTTGCCGTTATGGCTTTATCCTGCCTGGCTGCAAACTATTTGCGCTTTCTTACCTTTTCAATATGCCGTTTTCCAACCGATTGCTATATATCTGGGGCGCGTTTCATACGATCAAGCGGCATTTTCACTGGGGGCACAACTATTTTGGATAATAGCTTTGCTAGTAATCGAACGTCTGATTTGGAGAAAAGTACAACATAAAATAATTGTTCAGGGGGGCTAAAATGTATACATTACGTTTGTTTTGTAAAACAATTAAATGTCGCTTTCTGGCACTAACTGAATATCCTGGCGCATATATAGCCGGCATGACTGCACAGTGGACATCGTATAGCGTTGATATGATAATGCTGTTTCTTATAGTTTGGAATTTTGGATCATTAGCGGGCTGGATACCAGATGAGATTATTTTTATCTACGCCATTTGGCTGATGACGTATGCAATTGGAGCCTCTTTTACTTACAACGTATGTATGCAATTCCCTCAAATGGCTATTAGCGGGACGTTGGATGAGGCATATATTAGGCCGGTACGTCCTTTAATATATTTAATTGCAAGCAATTTTAACTTGGGATATATTTCGCACCTTGTTCTAACCACTTGCGCTCTTGGGTTTTCGATTGCGCGCTTGGGGTTAAGCTGGGCATATTGGCAATGGGGCTGGTTATTAATAATCATACTTGCGGGGTCGATCATCCAAGGATGTATGTTCCTAATTTTTCATATGCCTGGATTGCGTACCTACACACGGTCGCCTATAGCAACTGTTTTTAATGAAGGAAGGCAATTTACACAATATCCTATTACTATTTATCCGAAGCCGCTACAACTTATATTTATGTCTGTGTTGCCCTTTGCCTTTGTAAATTTTTATCCAGCACAGGTGCTACTAGGGAAATATGATGGACTATTACCAAGAGTAAATATGTGGTTGTCGCCAATTGTATCCATTCTGGTTATAGGAATAACTATGATATGCTGGAAATTCGTTACCAGTCGCTACGAGAGTGCTGGAACATAAGGAGGAGTCGGGTTGCCACAGGTAATGTTTAGTAATGTGCAAAAGGAATATAAAATCCGTCAAAGAGATGAAAAAAGATCAAAAATTGTTGATTTTTTTCGTCCCCACTACACATCAAAACTCGCAGTCGATCACATAAGTTTTAGCATTGAGGCCGGAGAAATAGTTGGTTACATTGGGGCAAATGGTGCGGGAAAATCCACAACTATTAAAATGTTGACAGGTATCCTTACGCCTGATTCGGGTCAGGTGCGTGTATTTGATTGCGACCCATGTAAAAACAGAGCCACGAATGCTTTGAAGATAGGCGTTGTATTTGGGCAGCGTTCGCAATTACTATGGGATTTACCAGTTCAGGATACGCTTGATTTATTTAAAACTATGTATCGCATACGCCAAGATGACTATGTCAAGCAGCGTGATATGTTAGTAGATATGTTGGATATGAGTAGTTTTTTGCCGCAGCCAGTGCGACAACTAAGTTTAGGTCAGCGTATGCGGGCCAACCTTGCCCTGTGTTTTTTGCATAAACCAGAAATAGTTTATTTAGATGAACCCACAATTGGTTTAGATGTTTTTGTGAAGGACAGGATTCGTTCATTTTTAAAAGAAATTAACAAGGAGCAGGGGACAACCATACTGCTCACCACACATGACACCCAGGATATTGAGTTAGTGGCACAACGATTAATGCTCATTGACAAAGGAAAACTTCTATTTGACGGGAGTCAAGCGGCATTCAAGAATAATTATTATGGAAATGAATTCATGCTTGATGTTGAGTTTAGCTCTACTGTGGCTGAATTACAAGATGACAATTTCCGCCCACATACAATTGATGGCACTAAGCACTCCTACTGGGTGAAGGCGGATATGATGAATCATGGCAAAGCCATTTCCCACGTTACTACACGTTATTTAGTGTCGGATATCAAGGTTCGCGAGCAGGGTTTAGAGGAAATACTGAAAAATATATACGCGGAGCAGGAGTAATCTTCTAAAATTGTAACGTGGCACAAGCAACTGTATGATATGCTTAAATTATTGCATATATATGTGGAAAAGCAGGATCTCATTCGCTAAGACACGCGCTTGCGTCCGTAATGCTCGCCAGACAGGTGCACTTCCCGCCATTACATCTGCATTGGGGCATACGACTGCGGCATTTACGATGGCATATTTGTACAGCGATATCGAATGACTCAGGCAATGTGCGTTTGATGTAGATGGGGGTGCCTAATGAAGGATACACCTGCCTTTACAAGTTCCTTTGAGATGCAGCTTAAACAATATATAGAATATAAGCAAATGCAAGGATACAAGTTCATAGTCGGTGAATGGAATCTCAGGTGCTTTGACGCTTATGTTGCTACATGGCCTGCCCAAGCAAACCGCTTCACAATGCTTGGCTTTTCTCTAATACGCCAGGTGGAGCAGAGGCCAGTTCTGCTACGTTTTCGATTATCGAAACTGCTAAAGAGAATGATTTTATTCCGTTTCGGTATTTGAAATTTTCGCTGGAAACTTTACAGGGGCTATCGGCTGTGCCTAATTTGGCTATGTTTTTACCGTGGCGGGTGGGGTGTCGGATTGGTGCAGGGTTATTTGACGCTTACCGCTTGCATGGCAAGTTTTACACCAGCCGATTGCAAATTCAACCGAAAGGGGTACGGATTAGACTATGATTGCTAGACATGCACTTTTGGGATTGCTCAGGTTAATTTATGATGATGCAAACTCTTTTGTACCAGATAATGTGGATTGGGACGAATTTTTTTCTATAATTAGCGATGAAAAGCTTGCAGCAGTAATTGCTACCAATAAGCATTTACTTCTCAATATTCCAAACGAGTACATTGAAAAAATTGAAATGGCTCAAATCAATAATCAGGACAGGATGCTACATCTTCTAGGCGAACTTAAAAAAATTAAACTTTTTGCAGATGAGCGAGGCATAGGCATTTTATTAATAAAAGGGTTTTCTACGGCAGAAATTCTTTATGCAGACCCGTTTTGCAGGATATTTTATGATTTGGATATTATTATCGACGAAGCAAGCATGTCTCAGTTTTTTCCATTTTTCGAGAAAGAGGGGTATCGTCAATATGGCGTAAGCTATTTAACTGGCGAAGAAGAAGAGATTGCACTGACAGAAACAAAGTGGTGTTCTTGGTTTCATGAGTATCAGTATGTGAAGGCTGTGGATAAGCATAAGCTATATGTGGAACTAAAGAAGTCATCCAGTGCTGTCCTTTATAAAACAATGAAGGCATTTGTGCATCATAAAGTTTTACATGAAATATGTGGTTTGCCAATAGATATACTTGATGTAGAACATACCTGCCTCCATCTAATAGCAAATGCATATAGAGAGTGCATAAACACTAGTAACAGTTCTAAATGTCTAAGGAATTTCGTAGAAATAATGCAGTTTATTGCAAAGTTCTGCCCAGTTTTGGAGAGTGAAGCAAGAGCACCGCGTTGTGATTTCGCAAAACTTACAACTTACCTAAACGAATATAGTATGCATGATGATTTTTATTTTGTTTCAAGGATTTTGGCACAACTTTTCCCTGAAAACGCTGCCCTAGCAAGTTTTACGGCTAACGTGACATTCCGTAAAAATGTTTGGCTAGAGCAATTGCTTTGTAAAATCGAATCTAATGTCATTGACTATTTCTTTTGCGAAAGCTACCGCATCCGACTAGCGCAAAATTTTTGGCGAGATTTTTTTATATCCAATAACACCTGTAATCTACAGAATTTTCGTGATACTGGAATTCTTTATTCAGGCACATTATATGACAATATGTTTCAATTCTGCATCCAGCAATCAGATACGCATCTCGTGTTTAAAATGCAAATCCCTGAGTACAAAAAACACATAGATATGCAACGAATTGCCATGCGCTTTGTGGACGGTTTCATAGATGCGCCCGAATTTTTACACTACTTCTCACTTAGCATAGACGAAATTGCCTGCTCCATGTACTATTCTGGAGAAGCTTCGATTTTTTCGCTTTGCTCGAATATTATAGGGACTACTATGTGTGTAGATATAACTATAAGCAAGGAAAATTACGTGAAGTACATTAACCCCCATAATCGCATTGTGTTCAATGTTTTAGTCGACCAGGTACTAAGACCTGGGTTTGACATTGGCATTTTTGCTCTTGTGGAAGTTTCTGCTGGCGAACATAATTTGGAAAGTTTGCCATGTGTTTTTTTTGACTATCAGAAAGACGATACGTCAGACGAATAATATTAAGTGTTATGCAAGCTTGTATTAGCAAATTGTTTGCAGTGAGTCTGGGCGTTTTTTCGTGTATCGAGTTAGTATATACGCTAGGTACTTGACGGCACTTTTAGGGATTGCAAGACGATAAGCTTTATGGTTTGCACTTTTTGCTATCGGTAATACAGATGTACTTGCAAGCGTTGAGGAAACCGTAATTTGCATAATTATGGTAGCAAGTGGGAGCTATCAGTTTCGAGTGAAATCCATTTCAGGGTTTTTTGCATACAGCATGGATGCCTTTTCCATGCCACATATGACGGATGATAATGCATTTTTGACACTTCCAGGATGATTTTCCATCGTGGCAACCTCCTTGAAATATAGTAATTTCAAGGAGGTTGCCACACTTTTTAGCTTTCATATGTTGCGGTATTTCGAAGAACGTTTCGGCTTGTTGGTGGACGCAGAATGGGTTACCCGCAAAACAACCGCCTTACGCGCCTTATCCGCGCCGCAGGATATCCGTACACAGATGTTTCCATGGAAGATATCGAATACCACCCAGACAGGGGACTGGACGGGCACTACTCACAAGGCTTGGCACCTGAGCATATGTCCGAGAAAAGCATAGTGTAATACTGCTTGGCGCATCCAGCGGCGGCAAAACTTACGCGGCTCCTGCCTTGAGTATGGCGGCCAACCGAGGGTTTATGACCGTAAATTATATCCGTCTGCCAGAACTGCTTGGCGAACTGGCCATTGCCCGCGCTGAGGGTACGTACCATTAGGTGTTCAAGGCGTATAACAGATCAATTTTCTGATTTTTGACGAATGGTTACTCTACGCTTTGAAAGAACACGAATCCTGCGGCCTGTTTGAAATCATCGAAGTATGCTACAAGAAAGGCTTTACTGTTTTCTGATCTCAGTTCGACGTTGCCGGATGGCACGAAAAGCTGGGGATGCCCCATGGCTGATGCCATATATGATCGAATCGTCCACGATTCCCATATCATTGTTATACGTGGCGAGGATTCTATGCATAAACACAAGGGATTAAGCGACGAAGGCTAATGCCATAAGGGGTTAAAGCCCCATAGGTTTATCACTTTGGTTTTCTAAAGATAGAGTGGTGGTGCTGTCGTGTCTAATCTTATGCGAAAAAAAGGAAAGAGCGATACCCGATGGCACCATTCTATCTTCGCAAAATCCCATCTGGCGCTTAGGTTGCTCCTCAGCATTGCCCTATCCTCCGTATGGGTAAAAGCGCTTACAGAATAATGCCCATATGCCTTACTGTCAATGTCCAATATTTTTTTAAGTTTCCCCATTTTTGATTTGCGACATGACTCAAAGCCAGTAAGCATCATGCTTTGCGGGTGGTCGTACTTTGAAATCAGAAAAGCCCGCAAAGTTGACAAACATAAGACCTCGCTTAAAAAATGGAGAAACTCATGGAGAAACACGAAACTAGAAAAGTATTGACAAACAAATTTCAGCATGGTAATATTTGACTATATTTATTTCAGATTACACATATACTATCGGATTGCACAGTCGCAAATGGATATTTTTCAAACACTAACACCGCATTGCTTGGAATTGTTGGCACGCTTATTATAAGCCTGTCGAAGTGCCTATCTGATATTTTTTTTATTTTCGGGTTTAGTCGCAAACTTCGTTTTGCTACTCGACCAGAAGACCGGATAAGCGGGAATAGAATCAAAATCACTGAAACGTGGTTTTGGCTATTCCCGCTTTTTTATTGTCCAAAATAAAACAATATAAAGGGAGGTCATTTTTATGACAACAATCATCACTATCGGAAGAATCACCAAGGATTTTGAACTTCGCAAAAGCGAAAAGAGCGACTGTGTTTACGTTAACTTTAGCATCGCAGTTAAAGAAGGCCGTGGAAGCAAACAAAAAACCGTGTTCTACGAATGTACTGCATTCGGTCTGGTTGCAGAGCTGCTTGTTAAAGCCAAGGCAAAAAAAGGCAGTCTAATCCATGTCACCGGCGAGTTTGGCACATCGGAGTTTAAGCGCAATAACGGCGAACTAGGGTACAGCCTGTCAATCACCGTACATGCGTGGAGTTACATTCCAGGCACAAACGGTGGCCAAAAGGACGCAAGAAACAAAAATGAAAATAACGGCACTAACAGCGACAATACACAACCGGCAAGCCAGAGCCCAGAGGCGAGTCACCCAGAAGACGATTACAACGAAGTGACAGACCTTGACGACGAAGATTTCCCGCAATAATAACCGCGGCAAGTAATTTAATCACGGATGAGGGAAGCAATGGGTAAACACTCCCAGCGCTTCCCTTCTTTATTTGAAAGGGGTTTGTTATGGATTTAATGAATGAAATCGCTATTTCCTTCTCCTTAGTCACTATGTTTTTGCTATTTCTTCATATAGCAATACACAGGAGAAGAAGCAAAAAAAACAAGCGCAAAGAGGAACGAGCCTTAAAAGGCATTGCAGCGGGTATAGGTGATCGGCTACATGCTGCCCATCCCGATTCGAAATGGAAATGGATATGCTGTCATGTTGGGATTGCCACAAACGGTGGCATTGCTCGTATTGAGGTGCTTTACATCTCAGGAGAGAAACAGTTCATGGATGTTTGCGTATCGCCAAAGAGTTATATGGCACTTCATATGTTAAATGTCGCCGAGTTATCTGCACAAGAAACATATATGGACTCCGAACGTCCTGTAGATATGCCATGCAAACCAAAATCGGTAGCTACGGCACCAACAGTAGGTTTACAACCACATGATGAGGAAAGTGTCGGCAAATGGTTCAACATAGTGCTGATTGACGCGCTTACTGCTCTAATTGACGACCTTAATGCAAGTGGCGAGGTTTGCCTTTATATCGGGCATGACGGAAAAGCATATGTAGAAGAAAACGACGGCAATACCATTGTCTACGACTTTGGTGAAATGCCGGACATGTTCTTATGGGAACACATTACCGATAAACTTGGCGAAGCAGGTTTGTTTGCCGAGAAGCAGGAAGGAAATCGCATTTTTGTCTCTTGGGCAGCTTAACTCAAGGCAAAACCAAACATAAGACCTGACCTATTACACGGCAGGTTATTTAGGAGGCTACTATGGCGAAGAAAAAAATGAACATGTACCTAACATTTAAGACCGCTGTATTCAACCAAATATCTGTGGATGGCAAAGAAATTCCTGTGGTAAGCATCATTGACAACCATCTTGTTATCAACAACGAATGTTGTGACTTGCGCACCATTAAAGAACGGTACAACCCCGAAACGAAAAAGCTCGTGCCATCTGTTGTGGACTGTATTTCAAGTGCTGAGTCTGTTTTGGCTATGCACTACGGAATACGCGCAACAAACCCGGTTGCTGATTCATCATTGGATGCGGTGCAAGAGCGCAACACTCTATATGATTTTATCACTGTTGATTGCTTGGATGCTAACGACGATGACCCCAATGCAAAGCAGATTAAAGAATTGCTATGCCTTGATGGTCTGTATATGCCACTATCCAAACTTACCGCTGTTGGATATGTTCCCCATGCCGAGGTTGAAATTGTTTCAATAGAGGATATTGAGTATGTCCGCTACCGTGCAGCAATGCAAAGCGCATCCGAAAACAGACAATGCAAGCTAACCATGACAACTTATAAATGGGAAGGCTTCGCAAAGACCATTAGTGGCGACGCACAATATTTGTATGAGCCAACTCAGACGGCACAAAAGGCAATTGCCCGCCAAGGCTTGGGCAAGACCAACGGCAATATAATAGAAGATTTCCAATTTACCTTCGCCGTTGTCCCCGACCTGGAAACCGATATTTCCTTTGCGGCACGCTGTTACAGCGATGCTAAAAACGAAATAACAGCGGAAATCATTTCCGTGAAAAAGATTGCTACGGATGGCTGTGGATTTATCACACCGTCGAAGGCTCGCGCCCTTGCTGATAGGTTGGAATTATCGTATCTTCCTTCTGCCTTTCAAGTGCGTTATGGGCAGACCAAAGGTATTTTGTTGGTTTTCGATTTCTATAAGTACACCCGTGGCGTGATTACAGAGGATATTCTATTTACTGATTCCATGCGGAAGTCCTATTTTGACACCGAAAAAGCACAGTTCCTTGTGGCAAACGTGAGTAAATTGCCACGTAGCTATAGTGAGTGGAATTACCAAATGCTCACTACGCTTAACAATGGGTTATCCTTCGACGACATCCTGCCACATATGGAAAATATCAGAGAGCATATGGAAAAAGCATTAACCAGCCCAGAAGCCGCGTTAAAGTTTCTCGGCATTCTCTCCGATATATCTAGTTTAGATGGCGACGAAAATGACGACAACGGCTATAGTTGCGTTGATAAGGTTTCCGCTGTGATACAAGCCAACCCGCAACTTGCAATGAATATTCGCTGGGTGAAGCAGAGCATTAAGCGGAAAATTGACCTTGTTTCCAAGAAGATGCTGTTCGGTAAAATTCCAATGCCGGAATCAAGCGTTAGTATCATGGCACCCGATCCGTTGGCGTACTTTAACAGACTTCGCCTAAAAGGTGCGGGTAACTACTGCTTTGATGAGGGCAAGATAATTGTACCGACACACAAGCAGGCAAAAGAACTTGCAGCGCAAGAGTTCCGCTATGGAACTTATGAAGGTAAATTGTTGGCCACACGAAATCCGCTAACCCATCACGCGCAAATTCGGAAATTGCAATGCATAAACCATCGGAGTAGTGCGTACTGGTATAAATATTTAGGGCAAGTAACCATTTTCAATAGTTTCGACGAAACGGTGCTTGGCATGGGCGGCGCCGACCACGATGGGGATATGTGTATCACTACAAAGCTATTCACGGACAAGTTCCAGCAGGCCGACTATATCATTTACAACGCTAACGATACCGGCGACAAGGCAGCCAAGGTTGTTCTGACGGAAGAAGTTGTACAGCGTGGGATACTCGCCAATCTTCAGCCGAACATGTTGGGTATTATATGTAACATAAATACTCGTTGCTTAGAACTGATAAATGACCCTGTAGCATTACGAAAGTTTATAATGCTGGCAGGTTATGCGGACAACGAGAGTTTTGGCGTAAAAGAAACCCCACAAATGCCGTACAAACCCAAGTTCAAGGATGAAGCAACGGCCATAGCCTACTTGGAAAAGCTAAACCATCAACTTACTACGTTGTCTGAATTGGAAGTTGACCGCCCCAAGACCGGCTACATGAATCGTTTCTGCGAGAATCAGCAGGAGTATACTTTACCATACACGCCTTATTGGTTTGCAAATATCAAAGGACAACTGGATAAATTCCAAAACCGCCTTGCAGAGTCACAGTATCAAAACAGACTTGGTGAGTCAGTTCGGACATTATTCAAAAGTTACAACGACGGTAGGTTAGTCAAAATGATAACCGACACCCTTAAGCAAAGCAGCCGCGGCAAACAAAAATGGGTACAGCGTACTATTGAGATGATGAGCGACGGTGAAACTATCATGGCGAATATCCAGCGATTTGTGCAAGAGCAAATATTGGATATGGAAATTGATGCGAATAGTTGCTTTTCTATTGTAGAGTCGCTGAAAAATGCATCTATCCTGGATATAAACGAAGCGGAACGCATAGCTGATGCCGTTCGCAGAGTTTATAAATCCTATTGCCATGACATTGCCGGCAATATCCGCGCCATGAGAGATGGCTATACCAACCAGGACGATTTCAACAATGCGTTGGAGAATATTCTTAATATTTGCGACGATGCACTTAGGGATATTTCGTCCGACCGGGCCGCGCTTGCATATGCGGCGTATGTGCTTTCATTGGAAAACGGCTACGGCTCGCAAAGCTTCCCGTTCCTTATGGTTTTGGACGGTATGGTTGCCTTGCTGGATAACGTGAAATCAGCGGATTATTACGAAGTCAACCTTCGCCGTGAAATTCCACGCCATCTTGCGCATCTGCTGAACAAAGCAAGTCACATCATTGTCTACAATCGGATGTACAGACTTCCTGAAAATGCAGACTCAAGCAAAACCTACTTTGGGGATGTGGCTTTACCAAACGGAAGTTATGAGTTGCACCGTGACCTTAAAGGCGGCGTTTCGATGATTATCCCGAAACCTGTGTTAAAAGATAGGTTAAATTCCATACCTTTCAATGATAGTGCCGATTTCAGCTTAAAGGTCAGCTATAAAGCGTCGGAGCTATTGCCAGAACATCAAAACGGTGAATATGTTACAGGGCTTATGGCAAACGGTATCGTCACATTCAAGGAAACCACCATGGCCGGCAACACGCAATATTGCGTTTATGCTGGAGATACATGGGTTGGGACTGTTTTCGATGACCAAACCAACGGTTGGGTTTTGCGGAAAGAAGTAATAAAAACGCTGATGGATAAGGAATATATCCTTAAATGCGTACCGCGCACAGGCATAAAAACGAACACTAATTCTTATACAACCAGCACAGGAAAAGCCCGCACTGCACAAATACTAACATTTGCAGTACAGGCAAAGTCAGTAGTGGAACGAGTATCGTTTGCGATGTCGGAAACAACGGCGATTGCAGTGTAATCATCATTGAAACGTCAAAAGCCCTTGAAGCAAGCGCATTGCGCTTTGCTTCAAGGGCTTGTTTTATTGAAAACAGTCGTAAATGATTAAGCGTGTGGCTCCATGCATGAATATGCGAGTACAGGATAATTCCTTATTCACATTTAGACTCATGCCTGGGGCTGGGAATATTTCAGTGATGCGATACCAACCGGGCTGAACAAATGGCAATATGATTTGTCCATTTCTATCGGTGACAAAGTCACCAATGCGGACGATATTGCCGCTGTTTGGAACTTCAAACTCGACACGGAA
>Ga0123355_10007365_pt1 | contig 16486 bp, 14 predicted proteins | sample TergutEmb28metaG_3_FD_89872 | JGI IMG/M metagenome (GOLD analysis project Ga0123355, IMG submission 89872) | Embiratermes neotenicus P1 segment gut microbial communities from Petit-Saut dam, French Guiana - Emb289 P1 | ecosystem: Host-associated > Arthropoda: Insects > Digestive system > Gut ...
AAAATTTTTTAAATTTCATTTTGGGGTGACCCTGTGGGCCAACCCCCCCCCCCCCCCCCCACACACACACACACACCGAAGAAAAATTCTGGGTACGTCTATGCCATGTTGCATCAAACTGATTTATTTGACAAATTTAACACAATGATTGTTTTCCTGTCTAAACTATTTTCTGTTATTTGTCTACAAGCATTACATCAGGAATTCCTGGAGCTCTTTTTCAAGACACACTGGGAGACAAAAACAATAGGATGCAAGACCAGTGATCCACTATAAGTGTGCAGTCCACTGTGACCAAACATGGCACTGAACATGCCCTTGATCAACATCCACATTTACCATCCCCAAACCAGGAAAGCCACTTAAATAGTCAAAAGTTTCAAACTTGAGAACAAACTGAATGTAGTTGATCATATCTGCTGTCCTGCAAACTGTCTTATTAATTACTGCACCCTTTTCCACAGCAGAGTGCAATGCTCACAACCCGCCATTACTATCATCACAAGACTTACACAGTGGATCACAAACAGTTTCCATTGGATAGCATCATACTGAGGTTCTCTGTGAAGTTCCTCAGCTGTGAGGTGAATGACAGGCAGGCAGGCCTTCAGGCAAGGTGACAACTCCCTCTTGTCACAAAGGCTTTCAGCCTGTGCAACTGAATAACAAGCTGCAAATTTTTTTGAAATGCAACTATCACCTAAATCAGGACTGGCCAAATATGGTGCTCAAGGAAATTGTGTGCAGTCCTCAGTCAACTGAATGGTTTCAGTAATTCAGTTTAGCACATGTAACATAATATGTCTTCAGAACATAATGTGGCAACTTTATTATCAGAAAACATGTTTACAAACTACAACTGACCACTTTAAAGACAGCACACAGTAAACCAATATTTCTGTACCTTTAGCATAATTTATAGTTTGTGAATAACATCATTCTAGTTGATTCATTCGCCTCCTTTCAATAAATGTACAGACAAGTGTGGCCCTCAAGCAAGTCCTTAAAGAATTATGTGGCCCTCATGTGGGTTGATGTTGGCCAGCCCTAACCTAGATCACAGGATACCTCTATTTCTTTGCTTATATTTTTATATAATTTAACACTGGACAGGAGATGGGTGAGCCTCAGAGTCAAACTAGATGTACTTATGAAATGAAATTATTCCAATTTAAGTCACTGGAAATCAAACCATGGCCATTCAGTCTAGAGATGATCATTCTTCTGAATGAGTTAAATAAGTCATAATTACTGCATTATAACCTGTGACTAATACAGAATATGTCAGGAACAACTTGCAAGAGAAAGTCTCAAGTGGAAGAAAAAACATATAGGACATGGAAAGTTCAGATTCTTTCACCGAAGAAAGGAAATGTTTTGTGGAACACCATGTAGAGGTTTATCCGCACGAGTCTGGGCCAAATAAAATGTCTGGAAAGGGAGAAATCATTGAAATAAAGAAAGGGTTACTTTAGCTAAGTGTTCACATATTCTTACCCTTTGAATTAAAGGACATGTGATATAAAATTCTGGGAACAACCACTGCCACCCAAGAATATAAAATTCTCTACCATGTTATACTGCTATAAATGTCAAAAGAAAAGGGATTCATGGCAGAATGTACTTTCATTAATCACACTCAGCAGAGCATTTGCCATGTTAGATAACTGAAATAACATGGTTAACAATCAATTTATTTAGGCTACATTTACCATTGTGCATCCCTTACTATATGCTGAAACTATTGGCATGCAACTGCATACAGAATTATTAAGTGTGCTTAACACACAATGAATGTAGACTGTATGACATCTGAATTCTAAAAGTGGTGTATATGAAGATTATTGTTGTCTTTGTTGTGGTGCCAGGTAGTGTGCTACCTCCATCTTCAGAAGAGAGTAGGGCAGACTACTCTTAAGACATCTGCCTTGTAATGAGAGAATTACCAGTATATTGCTGCTGGTAGGATTGTCTTGAATAAGCTCTCATTCCTAACCTCTGTGGACCCTCTACCTGTATCCTGCAATCATCTAACTTACATGTTATCCTGATGGACACAATGAGCTTGTTATGGGAGGAGACAGCAAAAGTTGAAAGAGGTAGGGGGTGAGGGTATTTTCAAGGCAATACCAGCAGTTGTCATGCAAATGTCCTGTTGTAGCCTAGTGTCCATGATTCAATCTACAGGCATACCAGATTACCAGTATACAGTAGATCTGCATTTTTAAGTGTGTTCGCAGTCACACAAGGCATCTATTATCTTCACTGTATCTGTCTGTCTGCCTGTCTGCCTGTCTGTCCATCTTTCCATATGTCTGCATGTATCAGCAAAGCTCCCACCAGATGGATTTCTGTGAAACTTGTTATTGGGGTCTTTGTGTGGTAGGAAATTTGAAATTGGTTAATGGTGGGCAAAAATAACAGACACATACATGAAGCCCTAAATACAGTTTATTGTTTCTGGCAGCATTAAATCGCTATAACAGCACTTTCTTCAAGCAAAAATGATACCAGGCTCTTACAATAGGTGAGGAGGTAGAAACATACACAAAAACACCAGTGTTACATTATGTGTACATCCTGTCTTGTTCATTCAGAAATATGTGGAAAGTGAAGATTTTGCTTCACCCTTTGTCAGTTTTACCTAGAACAAACTGTCTTCAACACAAGGAGAAAAATTTCTCTTACAGACATGGTACCCTTTCCAAATCAGAATGTGCTATGATGGTGGAATGCAGGAAAATGCTATACAGTTTGTGGCTGGGAAATATACTATGCATATCAAAGTTACATATAAGCACAGGGTCATAAGTATCCATTTTTAATTTTGTTACATGTACTACTAAATCATGATTATTGTACAGTACATTGTGATAGACTGTTCAGTATACTACTGTGTGTAATTCTGATATACCATGTTATAACAATGCAGCTATATGATCACCTATTAAATAAACAGAATAGTAGGCTTCAAATACATGCATTGTAATTTCCTGTTGAAGATTAGTTCTCTAGGATTTCTGGACTGTTCTCAGGACTGTGCAGAATGAATATGCAGTCTTCACAACCTGCCAATCAAAGCAATAGTGTAACTTAACATCACGGTCCTCACACACTGATGGATGCTGATAGGTTGTGTTGAAATGCTAGTTAAAAACCTGAAATGCATATCCACAGATTATAAAATGGTCTTTTATATCAAACTCATAATAAGTAATTTTAAACACACACACACACACACATATATATATATATATATATATATTCAGGCTACCACAGCTAACAAGAATACTACATGTTCTGTATGTTCACTACAACATATTTTGGCCTATTTTTGTGGTCATCATCAAGGTTGAACAGTTTACATAAAAGAGAAAGTACGTATATCCGGCAGAGGTCTCTCCCTTACACAGTGGATACTGCTTGTAAAGGAGAGGCCATCTAAAGACTTGACATCAGTCATGCTTTAATACCATTTGTCAGATAAAATATGATGGATATGGCTGTGATACATGGTCTGAAGAAGCCTAATTGTTTTTGTGTATGTATGACAAAGAGAAAACTTGTATTTCTGGCACAAATGTGGTTTAGTTAATAATTTGGCCAGATTTTCTCTGTATCAAAGTCATGCCCTAAAATTATAAATTCTCTTTCCTGTTCAGCCTGCAGGTTCATACTAACATTTGCATAATTTTCCAATGAGAGAATGTACAGCTTGCCACACGTGAGTCTTACTGGAATTTGTGACCGGGTGATGATGATTGCAATGCAGCACTGGAAAAATAGTGATTCTTCATACCATTCATTGCATTTATATGCAGCATCTGCTGTCTTCAAACTCTGCAACAAATTCCATCTTATTTGGAATGGCAGTATGTTTGAAAATTGTAGTTGTACTATAGACTACTGGTGTACTGTGCAAGGGTTTGCCACTCTGGTGTCAAGGTGCTAAAATAGTCCCTGCTTATTCTCTACTGCATGGTTCAGGCACAAACTGCAGGGAGAACACCAATATGTATTTAAAATATCACTAAGAAAACTTGCATGTAAGCAGTCATTACATAATTATATTGTTCCATACAATTATTGCACAGTGAATTTGCATAGAGGCCCATGCATGTGAGACCCCTGTAGTTGTGAAGTTTCTTCACTTTCTGGTTTCTGTATGTGAAGAGCTAGGACACAGGTAGTGCCCTGAGACTATAAGAAGGAAAATATGCTGAAGTTGCTCCTTTCAGGTTCTGGTTCTTTTTTAGATACAGAAAACCATGTTCTTAAAATTATGTTCACCTTGGCCTGACAGATTTTAAGTTCAAAATACTTCCCCTAGTGACATATCCTGCCAAACAATACTTACAACAAAGATTTAACACTTTCCTTATCATGAATAACAATATAATATCACATCGTAACTGCAAATATATCTCATGAAAGACATTATAAGTGAAAGGAAACCTGTTCTGCCATCTCTTATCACTTCAATGGAACTACTTGTAGCATGCTGCAAAATTCATCTTTAAATTGTCATGATAATATAAAACAAAAGAATGTACTTCTGCAGAAATTCTTAAAAAGAACTGATTAAAGAGGAGCAACAACATGTATGTCATAACCAACAAGACTGACAGTAGCATCTCATGTGTTTTCAACATCTCCATTTGTCCAGTTCACTCCTGCAGTTGAACTTACCTCAGATATCAACTCTGTTCCAGCCCAGAAGTAGACTCCACATTCAAACAACACTGCCATGAAAAAGGCTGCCATTGTAAGGAACTGGATACTGTACACAGGAACCTCACAGAAACATAAGAAACTATGAATGCTTCAGTAACAAGCTGGCAGTAAGTGAATGTACGAAGGATATTCAATTAGTGAGGTTTTATAGGTCATAAAAGTTAAATAACAAGTCATTTTCAAAGTTGAGTATAGTTAATTTATTCCATTGAAGTTTAATTATTTTTCAGCATAATCCTGACGTCTGTTGATACATTTGTACCTTCTTGGCACTAGCTTCAAACCACCATCACAGTAGACAATAGGATCTTGCATTTGTGATAATTCAGGAAGAGCCATTTACACTTCCTTATTATTGTGTAGTTGGTGACCTGCCAAGTGTTCCTAAACAGCCAGAACAATAGGCTGTGTGGTCCAGAATCTCCCAGTGAAATGATTACAATGATTTATGTTCATATGGGTTGTGTGGGGTTGTGTGAGGTTGAATTGTCAAGCTGAAGTATCACACCTTGCAGCAGATAATTTGTTTGGATCACTGAAACAACACTTGGGAGGTCATCTATTCTACAGTAAAGAGGGAGTGTAAATGGCTGTTTGTGAATCATAGTGAATGCAAGAGCCAAATTTCTACTGTAATGGAATATTTAAACTCATGCCAGTATGGAATATTTGCATCATTGTACTCAGAGACTATGTTGAAAAATAATGATATTTTACTGTAATAAATGAGCAATGTTTGACACTGTAATGACTTCTCTTACTTCTGTGGAACCTCACTTAATGAATGTCCCTCATTATATAGATCATCTGGTACACTAGGTACATCTTAGTGTGTTAATGTGGGGGGATTGATGTAAAAAATTAAAGATAGTAATTGCATCACCATCATCATCATGCACATCATCATAAGCAGCACCAGCAGCATTCTGATGCAAGTCATAATTATTTACAGTATAAAACCACTAAGATACCTCTGCTAACTGGAAAGACACCACACAAATAGCTGCACCTGCAGTCAACAGCTGAGTGAGCATAACTGGACTTAAAAGACATTCCAAGTCAGCACAGTATCTGAAACATTGGATCCTATCCAGTGAAAGAAATTTCAGGCAAAATAATATTTCAAACAGAATTAATTTACGTATTTTGTGTACTTCTGTATCAACTTCCAAATGAAATATCTGAACTAATAATACTACTGAAGTACAGTAACTTACCTAAGGATTGTTTGGTGGTGCACAATACACTCTTTTACGGACAGGAACATTTCTCTTTTCATATCCGTGTGTTCACCAGTTGTATTGTTAGGAGGTATTCTTTGTGACACAATGTCCCTGAGACCAATCAATGAGGAATGAAGAAGTTTTAATTGCCCACAAGCATGTAAAATGGTACCAGCAAAGAATATACCGATTGCTGGAATGTAGAGAACAAAAATTAATCCGTGAATTACGTGGAATATGTATACCACTGCATAGTGAAATGGCTCGTTTATGTTCACTGGTGTCCATGTTTGGAATGGTAGTCCACGCTTTTTATTATCCTGATCAATGAATGGGATGCAAATCCAGAAGAATGCTGTGCAGAATCCAAGGCTCATGTATACAAGAGTAAAATGTTTCACTTGTTCATTGCAGTTTTTGACCACTGATACTTGGTTCCAGTTGATGGCCTGTTCGCGAATAAAAAGATCATTTTCCAAAATATGAATAACTTTCTGGAATTGTGTCCTCTTATATACGATATAAATTATTTTGAAAATTAGTAAAGTGTCTGCTGATAATTGACACATTATTTCGGTCATTATTCTTATATTACCCCAATTTCTGAAGAAATCGATCAGATTTGTTATGTAGAAAGCTACCACATTCAGGAATACAACTGGAAACATGATGTAGTTTAAGGTCTTCTTCCACACTGTTGCTGCATCTTGACATGGCCACATTCCTAAGTAGCATAGAAGGTTTATGTTAAAGACTGAAAATCTCTCTTTAACAACTATTTCTGTCATTGGATTAAGCAGTGTCATGCACAGTAACTGAATGTAGGTAGACAAAATGCTTAAACCAGCCCCAGTATAACACTAGAAAGTATATGAAAACACAGCTTTTGATGTTAGTCTTTTTTTGTCAGAGATGGGGCATGTGACTTGATGAAAAATGTCTTCTGCCGAAGCCAGCTAATGATTTTACAGCATGGTCATGGAGGGTCTTTAAGTGGTTCCTGGTCATGTTTCACTTTCCTACTGCAATAACATTAATACACGTACTTTATATAGAGGAAAAATTTAGAAAAGTAATTGAAAGTGCCGTTAAATAAATTACCACATATTTCTTGTAATGAGCAACTTAGAATTTTCTGGAACTTGTTTACAGAGTATTGGAAAACTGTTCACATTTTATACCAAAACGATTGTAAAGAATATGTACTTTTTTTCTTGTTCTTTAGACATGTTAATTTTTGAAAGAACAATAATTCATAATTACATTCTGAAAGACTTAATACCCACCTGCATGTCTCATGGTCTTTACCTAAATTTGTTTAATGTGTAAACACCCACCTATAAACCTACTTTCATAGTAAAATAACTACAAGGAAAGAATGAAACTTCAAATGAATTTTAGTGCATTTCATCAATAAAATTTCCAAATTTCTTGATCATTTTGTGATGGAATATAAACCACTATATGCCTGGAATATCAAGGGTGAACCAGTGACTTCTGAACTGAACCCAACTTTCACATAGAGTGTAATATTGTAGGATGGTGAATTTTATTTACATAGGGCAGATCATCATTTGGCTTTAAACAACTCAAGTACATGGTGTTCTTCTCATGACACTGAAATTAATTGGGCTTCAGTGCTGTTGATTTCAATGGCCCTTTTTAAATTGTTGTAATGTTTGTTATAATATTTGACAATAGAAAAAAGCAACAAATTTATATAGTCCTGAAACTTGTTTACATAGACTTGACATTTAAAATACTTACAAAGTTACCTACATTTTCCTGTACCTTGAACCAAGAATACAGAATCTGTTTAGTGGGCTTAGTAATCAGTTTAAACATATTGCATACTTCTAGAATTTCTTCCAAGTAGGTTTCATATTGTAACACATTACTTCTCTTTATTATACAATACCTAAGTCACCACCCTGAGAAGTGCATGTGCTAGGTAATATCTAACAAGACAGAGTTTAGCTTACTTCTAGGGTACTTCTTTCTTTTGAATTTTTAAAGCCTGGTCCTGGCAAGCTGGTGCAAATTGCAGGTACTGGATCAGTCAAACTGGTGTGAACCGTCTCTGGCACATCACTTTACACAAGAGTGAATCTTTGGTTCTGTATTATGTTTATCACATCCCTTCTAATACTCTGAGCAGCTGCTTTAACAAAAGAGTCCCAGTAGCTCTATTTGAAGTATTTCCTTGACATATAGACATTAAGTGTATTTCAGCTTGGGGTATTGTAACAAGTAGAGAAGTGGTAGGAGTTTGGAGGTGAAGAACAACTATTCCATTACACCATATCAGTGATAAAGAGACAGTGGACAATAATACATTGAAGTTAATGTTCAGAAAACATAACATGTATTTATCACAAGTAATTTTATTTTATACTCCTACATTCTTTGGTGTTATGAGATTGACCAACCAGCTAAAAAATTCATGTGGCAAACCTTGGGTATAATTTAGTGTGAAGTTACATTTTCAAAATGAATTAATAACAGGAAATTATTGGAACATTTTAAGTAATTATCATGTATACACTTAAATATAGCCAGCAGAATCATAATAGCAAGTTGGTCTAACTGAAATGCCTTCATGATATTGTCTCTCATTATACAATATTCATAGTATTGTCTGTTTCATTATAAAACCTAACGTTGTGAAGCATCAATCATAAATTATTTATTCACAACAGTTCTTATTCTCAGAAAGCCTTAAAATATTTTGTAAACATTATTTGTTTGGTCAATACTGTGCCAAAGTATCTTTTTACTCTGACCACATTCTAAACTGCATTTTGTGTCTTATGCTGTGACCTCAGTCTAAATTTGATTCTGTATCACATACAGTAAACTCAGTCTAAACTGCTTCCTGTGTACTGAACACTAAATTCAGTCTGAATTGCACTCTATTTTTCGAACTGTGACCTCAGTCTGAACTGCATTTTGTGTCTCATTCTGTGATCTCACTCTAAGCTACATTTGTACTTATACTCTGACCTTGACTGAAACTGCATTTTGTCTCTTATACCATGACCTGAGTTAAAACTGCTTCTTGTGTCTTTCTATGGTATCCTCACCTCCACCTGAACCAGATTCAACCAATCTGATGATGGAGGCACTATGTTCTTTCAAAATATTCAACCACTACAAGGTGCAGAGACTCAAAAGAAAACCAGCAACTAAACTGCATCTCATATCTCATACTGTGACCTCAGTGCAAGTTTCATCTTGTGTCTTGTGCTGTGGCTTTAGTGCAAATTGCATCTTGTACTTTCAGTTCTGACCTGAATCTAAACTGCATTCTCTACCTTGCAAATGACTTCAGTCAAAACTCTATGTTATATCTCATCCTGTGACCTCAGTTTACATTGTGTCTTGTTAGCTTATACTGTGACCTCAGTCTAAAATTCATGTTGTTTTCTGTACTGTGTACTCAGTCTACACAGTATCCTATGACTTCAATTAAAATGATAGTCACATTTCTTCGAAAGCAAATCTAGAATTACTACACTGTACACTATCACTGGAGTTCCAGGATAAATAATCCAGCTTATTTAAGTTAGTTCTTGATAATCTAGGGAAGCAAATGCTATGAATGATTAGCTGGCACAATTTGTGTATTGATTTTACTGTCAATAAGAGTTGTCATTTCTCTCTCTTCTTCTTTGTTGTTTGAAGACATATGCTGACATTTCTCTCGCCCACATGTTTCACAGAAATTAAAGTCTGATTGTACTGATTTGCGAATTTTCTGAAACACAAAATCACATAAATTTAATCAGTTATGACTACAGGTATCCCATGTTTAGCACAGTTTTGATTACATATAAACTGCATTTGTACTATGTTGTGTACAACATAGTGTTTATCTTTGGTTATCTATGATTTTGCATGTGCACATTTGCAGATCTGCAAGCAACTGAGAACAGGGTGACCCCTACCTGCTGCTCAGTCTTGCAGCAATAATGTGACCCTGTCTGTGAGCACATCTGTGTCAAGTGTAATGCATCCTTCACAAACTTGGAGTTTCAGCTGCTTTGAATCTAATTCACATTCCCGATTGAAATATTTCATGTGTTTTGTCAGTCTTTCATCAAGAAATAGCTCTGACAATAATTTGAAAAAGCCATCACATGCTTTCATATTATTTATTGCAATAGCTAACTTACGAGTCTATCAGTCAGGAAGTCTAACTTACTTACTTACTTAATTACTTACTTACTTACTTACATGCTAACTCCATGGAGCAGAGTCCTTCTTGAGAAGCTAACCAGTTCTCAGCTAATCAAGAAATTCCCTGCATTTTATGGAACCCAAGGGTTTATTTCTGCATTCACAAGTGCCTGCCACCTATCACTATCCTGAGCCAGCTCAATGTAGTCCATACCCCACACCCACTCCCTGAAAATCCACCTTAATATTATCCTCCTATCTATGCCTGGGTCTTCCAAGTGACTCTTTCCCTCAGGTTTCCCCACCAAAACCCTGTATATGCCTTTCCTGTCCACCATACGTGCTATATGCCCTACCCATCTCATTCTTCTCGATTTGATCACCCAAACAATGTTGGGTGAGGAGTGGAGATCATTAAGCTCATTATGTCATTTTTTTCACTCCCCTCATCCCTCTTAGGCCCAAATATTCTCCTCAGAACCCTATTCTCAAACACCTTCAGCCTACATTCACCCCTCAGTGTGAGTGATCAAGTTTCACACCCATACAAAACAACACGCAAATGATAGTTTTGTATATTTTAATCTTTATATTCTTGGATAGCAAACTGGAAGACAAAAGATTTTGCACTGAATTATAGCAAGCATTCCCTGACTGTTGGGAAGTCTACGGTGACAATTAGAAAAATAGCCTATGGTATCATTTTACTTACATCCAGGAAGGAACTCCCATCAGTTTGCAGAATAACAAGAACTGCTTGTGCTGGAATGCTTATAAGAGACAGTGAAGCAATGATCCATCCTAAAGTTTCTGCCCATGCTGGATATTTATAAGCACCATTATCGTATGTTGGGGGCGCATAGTCGATAAGGCTAAATACCCATACAGCCTGAGGAAGAAGTAATTGGTCTGTACATAAAGCAGTCACACTGTCATTAAAATTTCTCAATATAAGAGTCAGTGCTCCCAACAGAACGTACACATTAGGGATCCAAGTTAACTGCCATCAGATTGGACAAGAAAAACACTACTTACAATAAATCTCCTTTACCTGTGAAATTGCTGTCTGTAGGAATAAATGTAAATATGGGTTAATGAGAACCAGGTTGGTCCTTAGGTGGTGTTTGCAGAATGAAACTGCAGCCTTTCAGCCTCCCAAAGAGTTCCAAGGGCTGTCCCCAAGAGTATAGTGACCAAGGCATGAAGTTTGACCATTTAACTCCACCTACTGCCAGGACTAAGATTTTATGGAACTACAACTCTTTTGCTAAACAACTTCATGACATGGTATTTAATTAAGTGCCAGAATAATCTTACAGATTTTACTTTGTCTTTGCATATAATATAAGGCAATGCAGCTCCAGTTTTTTTATTTATTTGCTTAAATCTATGTGTCTCTTCTCATATTAATTTTGAATTAGTAACTGATAACCAATTTGAGTCAAAAGTGGAATTTTATATGATTTATAAACATACTCTGTACGGCGTTTGAAAGTTTTTTTTTTTTTTGGTTGAAAAATACAAACTGTAGCATGTTTCTGGCATTTAAAACGTATATTCTAGTTACTAATAAAACAGCAGGGCCCATAAAATGTAATTACATAAGTTTCATTAAAATGTATATACTGAAATGAAAAATGTTCTGATTATTTAAATAACTTAAAACTGACAATCTGTCGTATATTTCATACAATTCTTCATCTAGGGCAGCTTTAAAGTTACCATGAAAAGTGATAAACCTTACCAAAAGTCTCACAAATGAGATAAAATTATTTAAACCTATCTTACAAGGTTTCTTAACTTACATACATTTTATTCAGTGGAAGAGTATTTAGAATACATTTTTAATTAGGAATCATGGTTTGTGTATAGGGATCAATGGAAGTGTATTTATAACTCATCTCTAATAATTTTAAATTGTATAGTATATAAGTGATGTATACTTGAAATGTATTTTAATACAAACTACTGTTTAGCAACAAGAATGATAATTAACCTGTATGAAAAGAAGCTGTTTGTATTAGATATATTTAACAATATGACAATTTCTATATCCTTAAGGTTTTTGTAACCTAATTTGGATCTATGAAATGTAAAAAAAAAAAAACAAACAAAAGTTTTTTTGACTTTACCCTTCTTGTTTTTTAGGATATAAGTTTATACAGCACATCTCAACAAAAGCAAAACATATTCTTATGAAGCTTTTATAACCAAAAAGAAGGATCTAAAGCAGTCAGTAATGTGTATGCATTATTTGCAGGCTTCATGCAATGTGCATAAATTTTATGTCTAGTGGGAAGATGAAAGTTTTTTATTCTCAAACTTCATGACTAAATTATTTAATGGAGTTTTATAGCATTTAATATTTGTGGTACAAACTGGGAATTGTCAGATAAATTAGTTAGAGTTCATGTTGGTCGAATAAAACTCAAACATTATGCGCAGTTCATGTCAGACATACAATTTTACACAATGTTTCTAATCATTAAAGTAAACTGGTACAAAACACAAGACGTAGATTTCTTGAAGATCTGGAACCTTATTCAAAACATTTTCTGGAATGAATGTTAGAGTTTCAGACATCTTTGACCTTGCAAGTGGAGGCAACAAGCTCTCCTGAATCTTGGTAACTATTTACCAGTGGATACAGTGTCATATTCCAGTCAACTTGAACCTTCATAAAGGCCAATGCGAGAAATTAAAATTTTGTATATATAAATACATAAATAAATAAATAAATAAATAAATAAATAAATATCTATATAGCACTAGACACACACAAATAATATGCAATTAAGAAAATTTATATGAAATGTAATGAAGTTCACAGTACTATATTTTTATATGTAAATAGTAATCCTTAAAACTGATATTTTTGGTGTAAAAAACATAAAAAATTTGGAAAAATATATTCTTCAGCATAGTACACCATCATCTGCTTTGTTTGCCTGTCTGTATGTATGAATGTAATTGATTAACTGCAGTGGCAGAGCCCTTTCTGAGAGTCTATGAGGTCCTCAGCTAGTCAAGAAATTCCCCACATTTCATGGAAACCTGAGGTTCATTATCACATTAACTAGAGCCCATCACCTGTCCCTATCAAATTTAGTTGATATCGCCTCCTCCCATCCCACTTCATGAAGCTTCATTTTAATATTATCCTACCATATGTGTGAATGTAAATTTACCATAAGTAGAGCTGGAGCTGCCACCCACCAGCAGAACTGAATGTACTGTGATGGTAATCTTCCAGTCATCTCAAGAACATTGTTGGCAAGCCGATGTGCACCATAGAACCAAGAGATGGCAATCACCTCAAAGAAAGCCAGGAACATTATTGAGATAGAAGCAGCAAAGTGATCAACTAGCTGGAAGAAGTAGATTCCACCCTGCAACAAATAAGGACACTGATATGAAGGAGTTTTTTAAAGATGGGCATCAATGATTGATTCTTTCAAGCTGTAAACTAAAGTTTTATGCACAGGATGGAAGAAGAAAATACTAGTTCTTGAAGTCTCCAGTTATGATCTTGTTTTTTTTATTTCTACCTGTATGACAGAGTAAAGGTGGTAGGTGGTAGTTATTCTTGATTTTATGGGTAGCATGGGTATCTATATGATTTGATATCCATCATTTTAACAAAGTTGATATATTGTCAGAAGTAGGAAACAGGACAGCCATGCAGAAGATTCTGCCCTGGATCGAAACACAGACATGTCCAAGAATTTGAATGGATCAGCACATTTTATTTCCCTTGCTTCATGCTCTTGTGTTTACTCTCATTTAGAATACTAAAGAAATTGTTTATATGTATGTATATATGTGTGTGTATATATATATATATATATATATATGGAACTATCTTCAACACTTTATAGTTTTGTTGACATCACAATTACATATTTACACCATATGCATACTCAGATGAATGACGAGAAAGAGGAGAAATTAATGCTAGTTGCATGAATGATGTGGTACATTTAAGTAGATGAGAGGTACAGATTGTTGTCTGGTAATAGGTAGCATTGACGGAAGTTTGCTGTGGTAGATTTCAAAATTGCTTGTGACTGGATTGCTCCTTGTATGTTAATTCCAAAATAAGTCATATTTCTGTATATGGCAGAAATTTCTTGAGCATGTAAGAGAAAATGTGACACAATATAATGACATAAAAAATGAACAGCATTTTGGAGGAACCTGCTGCCTGTATCTTCACAGTAGATGAATGAAGAGGGAGGCAAAATGTTCCTCTAAAACACTAGTAAATTTCTGTCAGGATACATGGTGACAATCCCACTGATGAAGGAACCTCAAATTTTACATATGACAGAGATGTGTATTTTCAGGAAAAAATGTTAAAATTACCAGCTTTGCAGAAGCTTATTTTGGGCAATGGATTAGCATATTATGGTGGATTTAAAAAGAGCTTTGTGAAGTATAACAACAGCATGCTCCACAAAAAACTGCTCAAGCAAATGAGCTTTATAAAACTGCAAATTGAATATTTTTTGAAGGAAGATCAATCAGCGCAAAAGCTTAAACAATGACTTTAGATATACTATTTTCTTTCCATTATTGACTTTGTGTCCTTGCCTTGATAAATGTTTTTGTCTGTCTGACTTTATCTAAAGGTATGTTTCTTTTATACCATAATGCATGTTCAATTAGACATCAAATTCTTACCTGCTACAAAGTCCAAAAACATTTTCGTCTCATTCAAGAACAGGAACCTTATAATTCCATCAATCTTACATATAGATTATGTCTCCTTACAGAACATTTATGATGATGGAGAAATTCCATTCCAAACTGGTCAAAATATTGCAACTGTTGTTTCCATATTATAAAGACAACATGAAGACATAGCTGGACATATTGTTCATTTGCGACAAGTGTGTCACAACTCGAAATTTGACATTTTTGAGTTATTGGTATAGAAAGAAACGTTTGCAGATGCACTTTTAAGAGGTATAATGTCATAATGCAGTTTGTAAAATTTGCTGCTGGAGAGCAGTTGTGTTGTCGTTGCACTCATAGAAAATTATAGTACTTTGAAAACTTTAAAAGTTTCTCCTAAAAAATCACAAATTGTGAGTTGTGACAATCTTGTTGCAAATGAGCGATATGTTGTTTATATATCACTTTTATGCATTCCTTTACCACATTTCTTACAACTAAGTAGCTAGCTAACTATGCATAATTTCAGGGGTCTGCTACAAAGTAGATGAAAACTGCACTCTTCTGGGTTATTACATGGCAAGTAGTGGTAATGTCTTGCTGACGTTTTGGGACAGCCTATTGGCTCCATCTTCAGGGGTCAAGAATCCACAACAAGATGGGACTGAAAAGGTTGTTCTAAAACGCCAGTAATAAATGACCACTACTCAGTGTGTAATAAATCAGAAGAGCACAGTTCTCAACTAACCAACTAACTAACTAACTAACTAACTAACTAACTAACTAACTAACTAACTAACTAACTAACTAACTAACTAACCAACCAACCAACCAACAACTAACTAACTAACTAACTAACTAACTAATTAACTGACTGACTAAATAACGCAATGGAGCAGAGTCCTTCCAGAAAAGCTAACAGGTTTTCAGCTAGTCAAGAAACTCCCAGCATTTTATGGAACCTGAAGGGTCATTACTACATTCACAAGCACCCAGCACCTGTCTATATACTCAGCCAGATTAATCCAATTTTTGCCTCCCCATCCCATTTCTCAAATATGCATTTTAATAGTAACCTCCCATCTGCATATAGGTTGTCCAAGTAGTCTCTTTCCCTCAGGTCTACCAACCAAACCCTGTACGCATCTCTCCTGTCCCATATGTGCCACATGCCGTACCTATCTCATTCTTCTTGGTTTGATCTTGCTAACAATATTTGGCGGAGATCTGTTACAAAACATTTGAAAATTAATAAATAGGTGACTAGTATATAGGCCTACCTCTGTTATATGTGGCAGTCCAAAAAGCAATGAAATTATAACTACTAGCAAAACCAACAACTCATGCTTCTTAATCAGCCTGGGAAATCCATCTTGAATTGAAGTGACCACAACCTCTACTATGGCAAACTAAGGAAAAAAAGAAGAATAACATCACAATTAGTTTAAGGAACCATGCCAAACTGCTATCATGGCATGTCTTCCAGTTTATCGCAGTTTGTTTGTAACTCCAGATTGGTAACAAGATTATTATATAATCAGCATTATCAGTTTAACCTTTAGGCGACTAGCGTCCTACCCTGTAGGACGGCATTTAAATATCTCCGCGCTGCTTGAGGTACTAGCGTCCCGTTCACTAGGACAGCCACAGCCTCAGCCATTTAAATATTTCCC
>Ga0123355_10007366_pt1 | contig 16484 bp, 10 predicted proteins | sample TergutEmb28metaG_3_FD_89872 | JGI IMG/M metagenome (GOLD analysis project Ga0123355, IMG submission 89872) | Embiratermes neotenicus P1 segment gut microbial communities from Petit-Saut dam, French Guiana - Emb289 P1 | ecosystem: Host-associated > Arthropoda: Insects > Digestive system > Gut ...
AAATTTTAAAACCTTGGTGGGGGACCAGGTTGGTTCTAATGGAAAAAAAAAAAAAAAACAACAAAAAATAAAAAAGTTTTTTAAAAATTAGATGAAAAAGAGTTTCCCCCCCCCCCCCCCGGCCCAAAAAAAAAAGTTCTGCTTGATAGAGCGGTAGATAAATACAAGCCAAACTGGCAACAACAAAACAAGTGTTCCCAACTGCTCTTTAGTTTACTTAATCTGACGAATCGCCTCTCAGCGCTTGAGATCCGTAATCGAGGACTTAGGTCTGTGAAGAGTGTAAAAGTTTTATTTCTTCCAACGAAGGGGCTGCCCGATCGTGACGTCTCTGTTCCCTTAACGGTGTTGACCGCATCTCGCGTCATTCGGGGTTCTGAGAAAACGACATCTGTTCCTGTTTCTTTATGGGCGCAGAAAAAGGACTTTTGTGCCTAAAATGAATGACTTCTTGAGGACTGTAATTTGAAATCGATACACAAGTCGTATCTTCAGGAAGCTGGATTTGGGGGGTGGGGGGCGGCCATGGACTGGATTGATCTGGCTCAGGATAGGGACAGGTGTCAGGCACTCCTAAATGCGGTTATGAAACTTCGGATTCCATAAAATGCGGGTAGTTTCTGAGAAACGGTTAGCTGTTCAAGAAGGACTCTTCTCGGATTGAGTATGGAGTAAGTAAGTCCTGACTCGTAGTTTTTAGAGACACTTTACATATATGCTGTTTTAAACAGTACGCAAATACTGTCTTCTTTGGCTAGATGACAATAACATCTACGTTAACTGATTAGGAACATTTACACCCCTCTAATTTTGAGAATATATTATGTAGCCTCCCACAAACAGTAGGCAGTTAATTCCTGGGACAAGAAAGTTGATGCTATCCTGGAGCCCGATGGTTTATAATTGAGTCTGAACAGTGTTTTGAGCCAGAGCAAGAAAGTTCATGTCTAGTATTTAATTAATATATGTTGCCATATTTGTAGAATGAATCATGGTTTGTTGAACTGCACTTATTACTACAGGATGCAGAACTATAAGTGATGTCATTTCTGTGTGTAATTTTTGAATTACATATATACATACATACATACATCATCATCATCATCATCATCATATACCTTTCATGGAGTTGGGCCACTTGTTGACCCGTTCCGGTCTCACGTATGTGTTTGTGTGCGTGTTTGTGTGTGTGTGTGTGTTTGTGTGTGTGTTTTTGTGTGTGTGGATTATTACCAGAAAATGCATTGTTTAAAATTTCTTGCAATAAAAGTCGCTCTTACGAGGACCTGGCTAGTGAAAAATTAAGCTAGGCTGGTTGTTATTCTGTCATCGAAAGATGTCTGTAAACACCGCATGGAATTATTTGCAGTGTGAAAGTTCGCATCGTCGTGCTGGAAGGAGAAACAGTTATTGCCTTCCGGAAACGGCCAGGTTTCCCTAAAGTGTTGTCGGAAAGTTGGTAACGTATTGGTGTGAATTTATTATTTCAGAAAATGTGGCTCTGGTAATTCCGTTAGCAATCAAATGATACCACACACCAAAAGTAACGTCATGGCAACTGCGCTTTGTAAAAACTCGGTACTTTCTGCAAACCATCAATTTTTATTCTGAGAGTGTGTGACACTGAATCAGTACCAAACTTTACAGTTCAACAGAACAAGTATGGTGTCTATTCGTCGAACCAACACCCAAAGAAGATACCAGTTAATGAAACGCGTTCTTCATTGACGATGTCTGTCGTAGGGTTTGTGAACCACAGCAAGATTATAAGGGTACAAATGCAGAAGTTTAATGCAGTTTGTGCTGATGGCGCAGACATGGCCGTACCCTGTACAGGTGGGAAAAATTTTATTTTTAATGACTCAGCTATCCAGCACCAATTTTGTCCAGGTTTTCCTTAGGTATCTTTTGTATTCTACTTTATCTCTTACTGTCTTTAACAGAGCCTTGGGCTCAAAACCTCTACTCGTATTTGTAAACTTTGTTCTTGTTTGGAAAATGCCCAACGGGAGAGTTTCTTATGGAATTGCCACGATGCTTCTTGGGTGAACTCCTAATTTGTGTATTGTACAAAAAATATGAACAACATTTTCTAATTGGAACTTAATAGCGGCTGAACGAAAAGGACCTGCAATTATCTCTATGAATGTAAAATATACATTGTTATCTACCTTTATTTATAACACTAATCAAGTCTACTGTAGAATGAAGAGGAGCCCAACGAGATAAGATGATATTTTGTAAAGGCATACGAGGTCAGTCCGGAAAGTATCCAGCCATTTTGAATATCTCGAGAACCGGTCTCGTGGCCTTGATGTAACGTGGTAGCCAGTCAAAGGAGACCTCACTGCGCATCCGTGAACAGTCACCGTCCCGTGGACCTAGTCAGTCGGCAGTGAGATGCCGTTGACTGAGGTTGTGTACTCTGTGGCCGTCGCATTCACGATGACCGAACGAGCAGATCAGCGAATCTGCATCAATGGGCCTGCCCATTATGTTGCTCTCGTGCAGGCTCTTTTTTTGGGCAAAAAATCGCATCACCCAGATCTGTCAGTCCCTCCACAGCCCAGATTTGGCTCCCTGCGACTTCTGGCTTTTCCCAAAGCAAAATCGCCTTTGAAAGTGAGGAGATTTGTGAATGCGACGGTCACACAGTACACAAGCTCAGTCAGTGGTGTCTCACTGCCGACTCACTAGCCCCACGGGAGAGTGACTTTCACGGACGCGCAGTAAGGTCTCCTCTGACTGGCTGCCAATTACCTCAAGGCCACGCGACCGGTTCTTGAGATATTCAGAATTGCTGGATACTTTGTGGACAGGCTTCATTCATAACCCTTTAGGTAATATATTGTAAGACACGTAGGGCCGACCTTAGTGTTCAGGCTTGTCATTATTTCAATAACACTACGCAATGCATTGCAAAAATCGGAAGTACCGTGGAAATGCCTACGAATTAAGGAATTCATTCTGCTCTGCATAAACGAAATCAAATTACTGTGGTGTACCTTCATCATGCGCGACGCTGTATATTGTATTGGGCTCTGATATTGTGCTGCCCTTTGGCGTCCCTCGTTACACGTTCATGCAGCCTAATGAATGCCGTGAATTATATTCGGTCAACGGGATCGAACGTTACTGGGTGATGAATACTTTCCGATGTATGAACTAAAGAGACCTGTACGTTCATATGCATTAATTATCTCCTACTTTAATGATGGTAATTAACAATTTGCCGTTGATTCCTCACCTGCCTGCGCATTACAATCGCATGCAGTGCTAATAACCTCTGGTCGGATATGACACGGGCAAGCATATACGTATACTATATGTGTATTCAAAGCTTTTAGACATGCTGCACAGAATAATATGGTTACATTTTTAGAAGGCAGTGATCCAGCAGGTTAGTAATTAATCTCTAGCCCATTGTCACTACTATACTTGGGAAAAATACATGAAGGAAAATCACGTTTCTTTATCTTTTGTTTATTTGTCTTTTGCGCAACAGCCCCCAGTGGGCCATGGCCTCCTCATTCACGAGGTCTCTAGATCACACACAATGACGCACCACACTCGGTAGGACTCCTCTGGACGAGTAATTAGCTCGTCGCAGAGACCTCTACCTGACAACACACAACAGTCACAACAGACTACGTCCATGCCACCGATGAGTTTCGAACCCACAATCTGAGCAGACGAGCGGCCGCAAACCTACGCCTTAGACCGCGCGGTCATTGGGACCGGCTCTTTATCTATTTTACCCGCATAAAATCCTTTTGAGCCCCCTGGCTACTGCCGAATCTTGCAGTGATTGCTAGATAGACACAATGTGATATTTCGGAAGACGTGAAGACTTCTGCAGGTTCATGTTTCATTTGCTTTATCGACTGACCTCCTCCTATAATTCATAAAAAGATATCCATGCGGCGACACACTACAAATTGTACAAAATGTTATGTGCTGGTCGAGTCTCAGAATCCAAATTTCAGTGTTTGTAAGAGAAATTGGATGTAAATATTGGGAATAAATTGCAAACATATAACAAAATAAAAGGAGCTATACGGAGACATTTTGGAAAACAAATGAACAAAGAAACAAAGTTAAGAATTCACAACATTACAACTAAAATAGCATTGAAATTTGGAAGTGAAGCTTGGGTACTGAAGAAAAGAGAGGAACAACGTTTAGAAACAGCACAGATGAAATTTTTGACACACTTACTTGGAATAAGAAAACTAGATAAAGAAAAGTATCAATGTATTAGGCAAAAAACGGGAGCACAGAACATAACAAAGGAAATAAAATAGTCCCAGGAAAAGTGGCTACAACATGTACAGAGGATGGACACAAAGAGACTACCAAAACAAGCACTAAAATATAAACCAAAACGACGAAGGAACATTGGACGACCGAGGAAGAGATGGAGGGACCAACTTCATCTTGAGGATTAAAGAACAGGAAACACGCCTAACCCTTCAGGAACATGATGATGATGATGATGATATTGGGAATGTAATGTAACGCCTTACATTTTCAGTGACATTTTTACGAACATGAAGATTCAAAGCATGTCATAGCTGCTCCGTTGTATGTCGATATGCAATTACTACTGAAGAATTCAGGATAGAATTTAAGTTTCATATATTTTCAATTTTGCAAGGTTGTGCTGTTTTTATCCTACACGGTTAGCATAAAGTTATTACGAAGCAATGAGATGAAATGTATTCTGTACCCTAGAATTAGCTGAAGACCATTGTTCAACAGCAAAATTCAGTGACCTGTTGAATGTAAAGTGTATATTTCTCCTACAGCTGACACAAAAGTGTTAATTTTTTCTCCGAAATTCGAATCCGAACCTCCAGCGCATATTCATTCAAATTACCGTGGATAGTTATATAAACATTTCCATCAAAAAAATTGTTTGGCGGGGATAAATTTAACATTAGCTATTTGGAAAAGAAAATAAATTTTTTACTTTTTGTTTCTGCTTTGAAGTATGAAGTGAATATATGCTGTTCTAATTCGTGCTGTCCTGTGCTTGTACATGGGCATATTCACAAGGTGTATATATTGTGGATGAAAATATGATCTCTTGTAATAAGTACTTGTATGCTCTATCACCTTCCTAATGAGGAGTTTACTGATCTGCACTCCTCACCCAATATTTTTTGGTTGATAAAATCGAGTAGAATGAGATGGGCGGGTCATGTGGCACGTACTGGTGAGAGGAATGGTGTATACAGGGTTTTGGTGGGGAAACCTGAGGGAAAGATACCACTTGGGAGATCCAGACGTAGATGGGAGGATAATATTAAGATTGATCTTCAGGGAGTGGGATGAGGGCGTCTTTACTGGATCGAACTGGCTCAGATAGTGACAGGTGGCGGGCACTTGTGACTGCGGTCACGAACCTTCGGGTTCCATAAAATGAAAAGAATGTCTTGACTAGCTGAATAACTGTTAGCTTCTCAAAAAGACTCTGTCCATGGAGTAAGTAAGTAAGTAAGTATGTATGTATGTATATTACCTTCATATTAAGGAGCCCATACTATTCTATGCAGTGAATGTTAGGTTTAAACTTGCCAAAAACCTATACCTTATGTTGTTTTCCGTTCTTTGTTATTTACAAGTTGGACAAAAATTTTACATACAAGGAGCCAATCTGAATTTCCGTTCAGATATTGCGTATATAAAAATGATATTTGCAGCGACTACTGAGGCAGTCACCCAAAATTCCAAGCCAGACGTACGGCTAAGAAGCGTGACGACGTATAAACAAACACACCAGACCCAATCCACCAAAGAAAGTACTTCACATTATTCGCTTTGTGCGGAAGACCGGAACAGAGCTTAAAATTTAAAGTATACGAACTTCCCACACTCTTCTGCTGCATAAAATATGAATTGTTTATGGGCTTTAGTAAACAGGGTCTTCTTCACAAAAGCCTCGCTGTTCCTTGCTGCAGCCACTTAGGGACGTCTGCAATGATTCATGCTGCCAGTTGACCCCCAATTCATCCATCATATGTCAAATCAACGGTTAGATAAACTGTTATCTGTCTTAATCTAGAGCCGGAGCTCGGGTGTCGAGACGCTCCATCCAAAGCGTCGAGATATGGTCGCCTTGAAGAATGACTCCAAGTGTCAAACTTACGACCTCTAGTCTTTAAACCCAAACGAAGAGAAAAATAATGATGGCTTGAGTGCAAGACAGTGTTAATAAATTGCTGTCGGCTGCGGATTACCACAGAACAAAAACCGAGACTATTCTCTTCATTTGTCCACGAGGATATTCTCGTGTGGCAGGTTTATGTGTTTAGATTTGACGGGCAGTTTAACAGAAGTTCGACCCAGGACAATTATAACGCAATTTTAAAAATTCAGGTTCTTTAACATTTTGGACTACATTTCTGTAACCGACTTATGGCAGTTTTTAATTTTGTGAAGCACCAGATTAATAAAATTAACCTATGTTTATTGGACCGTGCATCATTGTGATAGTTGAAGAATAAAAGACCAACTTGATGTCGCTTGCTATTTTTTTTTTCACTTCTTATGTGCTCAACATGTTTCGGACATTAATATATCCATCATCAGGAGCTTGCGACTATTCTGTTGAATTACCACATTGGTCGTATTGTTCTTGGTTCAATGTGTGTTGGATTTTCGGTGTGGTTGGGTTGGAGTGGTATCTGTGTTGCAGGTAATTCAACAGAATAGTCGCAAACTCTTGATGATGGATATATTAATGTCCGGAACATGTTGAGCACATAAGAAGTGAAATAATATAGCAAGTTACATCAAGCTGGTCTTTTATTCTTCAACTAACAAAATTATATCTGAAACCTCACACAGAATAAGCATTACAGTAATTTATTATTTGACTATTATATAGCACACAGAATTTATGGATCATTTATTAGAAACACGCGCTGGATGAAGTTTTTATGAAAATGAAGTATTTTCTTCCGAGATCGCATGAAACTCACGAATATATTCTGTGGGTATGATGTAGAGTTGCTGAATATTGAAGCTGGCGTTACGTGTATTGAAATCTGTACATTATAATGGTAGGGTACACAGTGTTATGTAGGCGATAAGCGTTTATGTAAGCCAATTTATAATTTGAAAAATCTGTCAACAGTTACTCAGACTTATTCATAATTGCATAAAATATCTGAAGAATAAAAACCAACTAGATGCCACTTATTATTTTATTGTACTTCTTATAGGCTCAATATTTTTCGGGCTTGCGACTATAATGTTGATTACCACAGTGATATTTTCGTTCTGTAAAGATGGAGTGGGTAGCGTTATTGTAAAATTATGGTTCTTAGTGGTGTGTGTTCGGTGTGAAGTTCTCTGTCGCTTGGTTGTAGCTTGGAACGCGTTATTTTAACATTAATAATTGTGATCCTTTATGCATGGTGATCGTAGTGTTCTGTTGTGTGTCGTGTGTTTATGTTTAACTTTTGTCTATTCAGTTTCTGAAATTGTTCTGAATGTTTTGAATCCTGTCCGTAAGAATATATTGTTATACAGGGTGAGTCTCTTGCTAGAGGCCACAAACTATTGTCTATAAAAAATTGTTATTGAGTTAATTACTTGAAAATTCATATACACATACCGGGAACGATGCAAAACAAGACCTGCTCATAATCAATGCTGAAAATAGTATCCTTTCACATCCAAGCACACTGGAATGCGTTTGTCAAAATTCTGGAATACTTTCCCCAAAGTGTCGACGTTGACAGCTTGAATCTCTTGGCGTATAGCGTCTTTGAGTTGTTCGAGTGTGCGCGGTGTATTTTTGTACACTTTTCCCTTCAACAGGCCCCAAAGAAAGAAGTCGGCAAGCGTTAGATCGGCTTCCCCTTGTCTCTAACTTTTTAACCAATTTCTGGATGCAACACTTTGATGGTGCACGTCTTTCACCTAATTCCGTTCGAAATGCCGTCCGGAATGCTTTAAGTGGACCTGTATGCCAGTATTTACGAAAGAGAAACCCGTACTGTTCGAATTTATACATAGACAATAGTTTGGGGCCTCTAGCGAGAGACTCGCCCTGTACAAGAGTGTCAGTTCTGGGCTTATCCCATATTTGAAATAGGTACAGATTTGACTTTGAAACAAAACAGTTCATTTACCGAATGATTGGGTAACTTGGCAAACTATTAGTTTTCTCCCTCAAGATCAAGTACGTTTGTGAGATTGTAACCTGTGTTAGAAATTAAAATTAATTTGTATAGACTAATGTTTGAATTATTATTCCGTACCGCGCTGTAAACACACTTCCACTCGGTTAAAGAAAGCAGTCACTTATACAAATGTACAGAAATAATCGCTGTGTGTTTTGAAAGCCGTGCAAAGAACAAACGCACTGCGTGAGCAGAATATAGTTATGTTTTTATTCATGTTACGTGTGGTGCTGCATAATATTAGCGCTGGAAATTCTAGTGTTAAGCCATGGCCGGGTTTAACTGGACGTAAAGCGTAATTGCGGAAATTGCAACATATCCTAGGGCTCTTAGTTAATCTGTATATGTTGAATCAGAATTGTCCTCTTATTAATGTCTGTGCTTGTTCCACGCACACTCATGCATGTCATTACTGTAACACTCTCTTATTATGTGAGTGGACCAAGTCCGTGCGCAACACACCATTTGTTATAATACATGTATGCGCCGCTTAACGACGTTTTCGTCAACGACGGACCGCATATGCGAAGGTGTTCCCATAAGATTATAATGTAATAATGTTATGTTATACAGTGTGTCCCACTCGCTACCGAACCCGGCATTTCCTTAATAATTTTACCGTGTAGCAACAATTAGGCGCACTACAGACACAATCCTCTTCATTTCTCACACAACGAACGTACTCCGGTTCAAATTTCTTTGCAGTGTCTTCATTGGTGTTGCAATTATTAAAGAAATGCCGGGTTCGGTAGCGAGTGGGACACACTGTATTATAATACATGAAATAAGTAAACGGAAGGCTAACTTGATTGGTCACATTTAGCATAGAAATTGCCGTCTACAAAAGGTTATTGAAGGAAAATAAAATGAGTGATAGAAGTGACAGGAAGACGAAGAAGAAGACGTAGGAAGCTACTGACCTTAAAAGAAAGGAGAGGATACTCACATCTGAAGAAGGAAGCTCTAGATCGCACTATGTGGAGAGCTCGATTTGGAAGAGGCTTCGGACCTGTCGTAAGACAGACTACTAAATGAATGATGTGTATTATAATACTTACCATTGTGTTACAATTACCTGCAGTATTCAGTACAGTAACATGCTGTGCAGGTTTGTAGCCTAGGAGCAATAGGACCAATAGCCTAAGTGTGTAGTAGGCTATACTATCTAGGTTTGTGTAAGTACACTTTCGCGCAACGACGAAATCGCCTAACGGCGCATTTCTCAGAACGTATCCCCATCGTTAAGCGACGCATATCTGGATTAGGTTCCATGTTTGGGGGCGGGGGTTGGGAAAGTGGGCAGGCTCATGCCCCCTTGTCAGTTTCCACAAGGTTCAACTGTGTGTATATTAATGGACAAAATTATTCATTTATGGATGGGTGTCTACTTAACGGGCAGTTTGTCACATCCCAACATTTTCTTGGCTTCGACTGTCAAAATGTCTGTCATGAGCAATGATATTCATAACTATCTGAAGCTGTATGATCTCCCGGACTGCAATACAAATATCTCTCCAGTAAAACGTCCATGTCAGAAGAAGACTGTTGTATTCATTGTATTTGGTGATTCCCCGGCGTCTGAATTTTATATGCCGACGTTTCGGAACACTCTGTTCCACCTTCATAGGTGGTGTAAGGGCGAAGAATAACCGGGACGATATTGCTAGGGTATTTATACAGGTAAATCTCTTCCAGGTTATTCTTCGTCCTTACACCACCAGTACAGATGAAACAGAGTGTTCCGAAACGTCGACAGATGACGTTCGTACGCCGGGGAATCACCGAAAAGAAAGAATACAACATTCAGAACACGGCGAATATTTGAAATCAGAAGAATGTTCATTTTACATGAGAAATATATTTTCCAGCAGGTAATATTTACTGGAAATTATGTAGTGTACTCGTATTTGTATCCGAGGATAGTTAAGTAGAATACGTACAGTCTTAGTTATTCTGTGTTCTGCTTTCGTTGTTGTCCGTACGTGAATTCAGGAAGGTTTAACTCGTAAGTGAACATGACTCCCCGTCCTCAAAGTTTCACACTCAAATTGAATTATCCTCATCTCTCGTCAATTCAGAAGACATCTTCTGAATTGGATACACCGTCACTAAACGACTGTATATGTAATCATGAAAAAGTGGTTATATAAAATTTAAAAACCTGCCCTCTCTTCGCCCGGGGTGTAAACGGTTCTTTTTTGCGTAATATGAAAGGTGTAACAATTTTGAAACTATTAAAAAGATATACAAAATTTCTAGTAACATATATCATGGTTTGTAGGTTGTAATTACGCATAAATCTTTCACTATTACCAAATATATGGGCGCCCGAGAGTGACGCGATGTTGGACGGTAACACATGTGCGTATTTCTAGCATACAGATAGTTTACGACATACGCATTGTTGCCATATGGGGAACAACAATATAGGCGCGTACGCACCACTACAAAAAGGAATTATTAGCTGCGTCGTCTGTCCCTCTGTCCGTCGGCCCGCCCTTCCGCATGGAAAAATCCGGCTCCCCTTGGACGGATTTTTAGGAAGTTTAATATTTGAGAATTTTTTTTTCGAAAATTTTTGCAGAAATTCAAGTTTATTAAAATATGACAAGAATAACGGGTATTTTACATGAAGGCCGATATAATTTATTGATCATATCTCTTTCAGTTTTTCTTAGAGTGAAAAGGCTATGTGCGTGTAACGTAACATTGAGACGAATTCATGCAACCATTCTTGCAATGGAAAAACAATAAATATTATTAATTCTGAATGTTTATTTGTCGCCTTAGGTACCCAGTATGCAATGCGCATGCGCCCTTTTATCTTGTCTTCCGTGACCTGCTGGGCTGTACGCTATTTACCACTTTTTCTCATAAACGGCACGGTTTTCGAAAAAAAAAAAAGGCATTGATCATAAAATGTGTGTTTAGATTTTCTCTACAGCGTTTGACTGAAACATTTTTCATTATAGGAAGAGCTGGCCTAGATATGATCATACATTTACATTTTTGTTCTCCGTAATTAATAATACGGGACTTTTCTCGACAGATTTTTGAAAAACACTCACATCAATTTTCATGAAAATCGGCCCATTTTTTCCCATGCGGACAGACGGGCAGATATGACTAAACTGATAGTCACTTCTAGCAGTTTTTCGAACGCGCCTAAAAATATTTCAGAGAAAAATTGTAGAGAAAATCGCAAGACACATTTTATGCTCGAAGACATTTTTCTTTTCGAAAATCGTGCCGTTTGTGAGATAATGTGAAAAAAAAATATATATATAGTAAGGACGGACAGGCCACAGATAATGGGGCATGCGATTTGCATGTTGGATACCTAAGGCTACAAACACACACTCAGTATAAAATACACTCTGCTTTTCCACTGCGACTGCGGTGCCTCAAATTTACGTTACACGTAAATTTCCTCAATTGGTCTTGCTATTAATGGAGATACAGTTGTCGTATTGCTATTAAAACTGCTCTAGGTCTTGTCAGCTGGAGAAACTGATTTTAGTAATACAGGGTGAGCATAAAGTCTTTCACTAATTACAAATATTTATTACAAAAGAACTATATGGAATACAAACATTTTTTTACCAATAGTTAAGCTAGTTTCTAAAATTTCATGTCGTGTTTTTATTGTAACATTTGATTTTTGGATGCAACATTTCCAAATAGGTGGATTGGGAGAGATGGTCCGACACCCTGGCCACCACGATCGCCGGATATCACCCTCCTTGACTTCTTTTTATGGGGGTATGTTAAGGACAAAGTGTTTTCGACACGTATTACAAATTTGAAAGCAAGAATAACAGAAGCTTTTGTTACAATAACAGAAGATATATTGGAGAACACGTGGAGAGAAATTGATTATCGATTAGACATTCTCCGTGCAACAAAAGGAGCACAGGTTGAAGTGTAATAATGTGTTGTAAAAAAAAACTTTCTGAGTTACATTTAAAAAAAAGTTTGTATTCCACGTACAGTCTTTTTCTTGTAATAATATTTGTAATCAGGGAAATACTTTATGCTCACCCTGTCTATTTATTTTACGTCCATCGCTAAACCTTAGCTGTATAACTGCCATCCACTTGTGCCTGTCACCAAAACACGATCACCATATCATTTACTCTCACAAGCACTGTACTTCACATTTATCATCACATTGCACGATCGATCCTGAAGGCGTTGAGACTCCATTCTAATTTATTTGGTCCAAGTTCGTACCTCATACAGAACCCGCGTTCTAATTACTTTATTACGCCTCGCTCCGTAAATGTTTCTTGGCCCTTAGCCTTTACCTCACAGAATGTTTGTTTACAACGGTAGCCATGGTGACGGAGTGTGATTGACAAGCAGGATGTCAGCTGTCCGTGGCCGGAATGGCATACATTCATGCGTGGACCATCTGAGAGTGGATTTAGCGCGGCTTATCTCGTCATCGACCTAAAATGACTGCCGAAGTGCCAGATTCTTATCTCTGTTTTCAGATACGTTGTGCGTGCCACACGCGGACATGCAGACACATTTTTTGTCAGTAATAATAATAATAATAATAATAATAATAATAATGAAGTGTACTCCTCACCCAATATTGTGCGGGTGATAAAATCGAGAAGAATGAGATGGACTGGGCATGTGGAGCGTATGGGTGAGGAGATGGGGTGTATAGGGTCTTGGTGGGGAAACCGGAGGGAAAGAGACCACTGGGGAGACCTAGGCATAGATGGGTGGATAATATTAGGATGGATCTGCAGGAGGTGAGATGTGGGTATATGGACTGGATTGGGCTGGCCCAGGATAGAGACAGTTGTCGGAAGCTTGTGAGTGCGATAATGAACATTCGGGTTCCGTGAAATGCGGAGAATTTGTTGACTAGCTGCAAACCAGTTAGCTTCTCAAGAGGGACTCTGCACCATAGAGTAAGTAAGTAAGTAAGTAATAATAGTAATAGTAATAATAATAAAACAATTTGTTCTCTTTTATTAACGTGATAGTTGAACAGCGAACTGGTCAATAATAAAACGGCCACAACATACATAAAGCGACCTCACATTAAGACGCGCACGCACACACACACACACATACACAAAAATGCTAGCAAAAAAACGATAGAAAAATTTAGATCTAAAACAGGTTCAGTTAATATTTAAACAATTCTGATGAAACATATACATAAAATTGTAGCATAAACATTATAAAACGTAATCAGATTGGTTACAAATAACGTAACAAAATTTGAACGTCATTTCACGGGAAACATCAGAGACCGAGCTACAAGTGAAATTTGATTAAACACATCTCATTTCCTTAGTAAATATATCTACATATAGTGAATCATTAACCAAAGCACACGTTCAGTTAACTATATCGATATCGTTACTGATTACTTTAGCAGCCGAAGCGCATCTAGCGGAATGAAAGTAACGGCTTCAGTTTTTTAACACACGTTGTCCCATAAATGGTCTTAGTAAGAAAGAAACAGGCAATTTACTTGTGCAACTGTGATGTAGATCGAGGTCAAACACGGTCAAACCTATAACAGTTTTATGAAGCCCTTAGTAATGAGACTGGCAGTGGGTAATAAAGTAACTAGACCGATTCTACTGAATGTAAGTCTTGATGGTTGTACATAGGCAGGGTAAAGACGTTAGGATTATCATTAGCAATGGTTCACGCCTTCTATTACTCTGCAACAATGTTAGAGTTGCGCCGTCATCTTAATTTCTGTCTGAAGTGTTTCTGAACCTCAATTAACCTGGTTTATTCAAATTACACGAAGGGTAGCTTCTAGTTAAGTGTCGGAAGACGTCCCGTAAGCTGTAAGCCATTCAAACCTATCCTGGTGTTTATGGTCAGGCCGTCGCTATCATCAGCGTGGACCTCATCATTATCTCTGACTTGTCTTGTCTCATGACCAAGAGGCAGACATTGTCCTAAAGGTGCAGTAGGAAGGGCTTATATAAAACAAACTGTAACAAGAAATGAGTTAAATTTTCGTACATATTTTCTAGCCAACAAGACTATTCATTTTCCATACAGGAATTTTCTTCAGTAACCTACATATACAGGGTGAGCATAAAGATTTTCCCTGATTACAAACATTTGTTACAAGAAAACTACGTGGAATACAAACATATATTTTTTTGCTATTACTTAAGTTAGTTTCTAATATTTTATGTCATGTGTTTATTGTAACATTTGGTTTTTGGATGCAACATTTCCAAATAGGTGGATTAGGGAGAGATGGTCCGACACCCTGGCCACCACGATCGCAGGTTATCAACCCCCTTGATTTCTTTTTATGGGGGTACGTTAAGGACAAAGTGTTTTCGACGCCAGTTCCAGATATTACAAATTTCGAGGCAAGAATAACAGACGCTTTTGCTACAATAACTGAAGATATATTGGAGAACACGTGGAGAGAAATTGATTATCGATTAGACGTTCTCCGTGCAACAAAATGAGCACATGTTGAGGTGTACTGATGGGTTGTAAAAAACTTCTTCAGTTACATTTTGAAAAAAAAAAAAGTTTTTGTTCCACGTTTTCTTGTAATAAATGTTTGTAATGCGGGAAAGACTTTATGTTCACCCTGTATTTTTCGGCAGTATCATTAAAATTGTTATTGTCGTTAAATATTGCTCTTTGCAGGATGTGTATCTCATGTTTAAAAAAAAAGATTAAGAAAACTGACAGTAGTTAACCATTCAAATAGACTAGTATTAAAATCCGGTCCATGGTAAAACGTGGGAGCAGAATTTGAGGGATTTAAATTGGACTCAATTTGCAAATTTCTTACATTTTGATATGAAATATCTGTCACCGTTTTTTATTATAGTAATGAAAATTTCATTTAACAGATCGTAGCTAAAATTAATATGTAGCCTTCAGCTTCACGCGTGAAAATACAGAGATTATAAGCGCTTAATTATTTGATTGATCAGCAAGGCTGTGTACTGCCTTTAACATTGGATAGAACAGGATAATTGTGGTCGTGGGCGCCTTCAGCTGCTGCACCGGGGTTTGTGAGGCACAGAAGAAAAAAATAAATAATACGGGACATTACTTCAACTGTTAACCAACAAATGCAACTATATAACTTTCACTTAAAACACTTTAAAACACTTAAAACCACTTCGACATGTTTCGATCTTTTCAGATCATCATCAGGGAGTTTCTTCGTTCCTAGTTGGATGGTGTGCATCGTATGCTACGTAGTAGCATACGACGCACACCTAGCCAACTACACTCTCTACAACAGATTCCTACACAACATGATATGCTGCCATAACAACTTGTTTACAAAAACGAACTAAATCATGAATATATAATAAATTTAGCAAGGAACGGCGAAACTCCCTGATGATGATCTGAAAAGATCGAAACATGTCGGAATGGTTTTAAGTGTTCTAAAGTGTTTTAAGTGAAAGTTATGTAGGTGCATTTGTTGGTTAATAGTTGAAGTGATTTTACGAAATGCACGGTGCAGCGATGAGTTTCATAATACGGGACATTCCTTATTCCACTTATAGATCTTTTTAAAATTTTATCTGAATTCTGTTGTGCTTTAAAGTAATTGTGTACAAAGAACTGCTACCTATATACATAACCAATTCACATACATTTTATGTGGAGAGGGGATAAAAATATAAATTATGAAAATTTCTGTTTTTATTCTTTCTTTTAACATTTTATTGCCGTCAATACGATTTCACAATACCGTGTTTTCATTTCATTCTTACATTTTTAAAAAGCAGCCATTTCTCTAGATTTTATTTTCTGATACACGTTAAAGTATTATATTAAAACTTTGTCTTAGGAATATCCACCACAAACACGAGCAATCTGTCTCCTGTCCGTTCCTACTTTGTGTTCTGAAATTGCAAATGTCGTGCATTTTATCATTTAACACGAATCTTCGTTTCAGTCCGCTGCAGGAATATCCCTTTCAAGACAAATGTTGTCTTTTCTGAATGTTTAGAAATCAAAGGCCATTTCAGAGACTCTTGAGTTATTTCCTGCCTCTTAGTTTGCTGTTATGGGACCATTCGTGGGTTAATGATTCTCTAATGACATAGGACTGTACATTTAACCTTTTAAAGCCTACTGGTTATTGATGCACCAACAGTTTAACATTCAACATCTGTACGCTCTGTTCACACTGTATTTATGTGTTTTGTATTTATCTGAGAACAAACAGCGACTTGTGCCACTTACAGCATAAACTGATTGGTTTTTATAACCGAGATGAAGTGTTTACAGCGCGGTACGGACTGGGTC
>Ga0123355_10007367_pt1 | contig 16483 bp, 8 predicted proteins | sample TergutEmb28metaG_3_FD_89872 | JGI IMG/M metagenome (GOLD analysis project Ga0123355, IMG submission 89872) | Embiratermes neotenicus P1 segment gut microbial communities from Petit-Saut dam, French Guiana - Emb289 P1 | ecosystem: Host-associated > Arthropoda: Insects > Digestive system > Gut ...
ACAGGAGGAACGGACCAGACTTCGGGAGGGTGTTCCTTATGTTATACTATACCGATATAACCCAAAACACCTATATCCAAAGTTGAACGGTTTGGGAGATAATGGCAATTGAAAATTGTGGAAAATTGTGTGTGTATATATATATATATATATATATATATATATATATGTGTGTGTGTGTGTGTGTGTGTGTGTAGGCTACACCTATTACAAGACCAAAAAATTACATGTAAATTCCGATAATAAAATTTCAAACAAATCTTTCGATGGACAGCATCTGTAATATGTGCGAACCTGTCCCTGTGTGCCAGGCTGTACGACACCAGGCGCAAGTAATGTGCAGGCAAATCGTTGGTAAAATTGTTTTCAAAACTTCGTTGTTCTACAGGCCACACCATTTCGTTTATGACACTTCGATGTATTCACAGCGCTGGCTCAGTTTCTAACATAGCATTATTACAATTCGATCACAAGCTACATCGCCGATACATTACAGGAAACAACGCCGGCAAACGTTCAATACCTTCAAGACACTCAATCAGAATATACGTTACATTAAAACTAACCTTTCTTGGCAGCAATCGAAGCATCTGTCGCAATCCTGTTCCTCATTGTCATAACGCATCTTTACAAACGTAACTAGGTAGTGATCGGGAGGTATCTCTTCCGTGTGTCAGCAGACGAATAGGACATCTGAAGGATTTCGTTGTGTTCTTCAGCCAAGAAAGAGTACCTTAAAATAGGCCGCATTCCTTGCCTCAAGAACTCCTGCCAATTCAATATACACAGTAATCATCCTGTAATCTCAATGTATGCTAATAAGATGTATAGAAAACATGAAGCGTTCGTGTCCTGGAAAGCTATTGTCCGCTGAATCGTGATAAGACAAGCGGCAGATGTGAGACGCATTTTTGGTATGTGGGACTGGAAGCAAACGAAACCGGTCACCGAATATGTCGTTACAGGTCAACAAAACAGGAGATGCAGGTAGAGCGGTGGGGTCTGACGGGGTCGCAACATTTATTTAATAGGATTTTCAAGCAGACAAAATTTCAACCAGTTACCTAGGAGACGCACGAAGGTGTTGATGTAAAGTGTACCTAATTGTTTTTCCATTTTCACCACACGATTGTCCCATGTTAAACCGTATTAAAACTCTCAACTATCGAATTTTATGGAAGTCTATTCAATTATTCTAACTTTATTACGTGTGGAAAAAGGAAAACACATGGAGAAATTCATAGGCGAATTTTTTAAACTCGGCACTACCAGGTCAAGAATACCTCACTCTGTAGAGTGGGATATCATACAAGTAGAACTACTAGAAGTGGGCCGGGTAGCTCAGTCGGTATACCGACTTACGGGCTGGACGGTCCGGGATCGAATCCCGGTGGGGACGAGAATTTCCGCCCATCCAGACCGGCCCTGGGGCCCACCCAGCCTCCTGTAAAATGGGTACTGGGTCTTTCGCGGGGGTAAAGTGCGGCCGAGGCGTGCTGCTGACCACTCACCCCCTTCTAGTGCCGCGGTCATGGAAGAGTAGAGCTATACCTGTACCCACCCTCTGGACCGCACCGGGCCTGTAACGGGCTCACTTTACCTTAGAACTACTAGAAAGCTGAGATTGATAAATAATACGACTGCGGGAAGGTAACATATCAAAACCCTGAAATTATGAGAAGGGAAAAGAAGCATAATAAGGCCAGAATGTGACTGATATCGACAGTAATTAGATTTGCAGACAGGAGACATTTAGGAAGCTGTCTTGATAAAGACAGCAGTGGTAAAAACCGCCCACATTACAACCACCGGATGTCAGTGCACATTAATTATACAGCGTCATGCACCCTACATGACGCATGAATCACACAGGAAAGCAGACTTGAAGTCCGAATGGTCAGACCGTAATCAGTCCACGAAGGGTAAACTTATTTGCATACCGTCCGCCAACTGACACAAACTCGCTCTGTGACGATGACAGTAACTGCATTCCGACGTCACACCGACGCAAAATGCTGTTCAAGTTCTCAGTTTTCTTTCTATATTAATTCAGTATTTCTTTCTGTATAATGAAGTCCAAGTAACACACACATAATATCCTTGCCCTGTGACCAGCCAAATTCCGGGTCGGAAACATGAAGCCCCCCAGCTCAAAGACCGTTATTTCGTTCCCGCACGGCGTACTCGACACGTGCCAGCTCCACTACGGCCCCGGCCGCCTCATAGCACCACCCCTTTTATTGGCTGGCTACCCCAATAATAAATAATATACCAATTTTTCCGGACTGGCTCCTCTTCTTGAACTGTTCGGCTCCCTGAAGATGAGGTCGCAAGCTCATCCGGAAGGGTGGTAACTATTTACCAATCGGGACGGCGTCATATTCCAGAATAACTGGATCATCATCATCACGTCGCTGTCAAAAATTCCATCACCTTTAAATGTGCTGAGCTTGCAAGGGGTCATAGCGTCCTTCATGTGCTCTGCCTTAAGAAAATCGTCGTTTGACGAGCTTCCCAGCGGGCCTATGTCGTCCTACTCTGCTCTTGGCATCGGAAGTCTCATTTCCCTCGTCGTCATTTAGTTTTAGGTTCACGTGCTGAGCTACTAACACTGCCAGCGCACTTTCCGAGCGGTGCCCTAGCAGGCATATTATAAGGAACTTTTGTACACCATAAAAAGATAAATACAACTCTGTCACTGCTCATAACTACTCGAACGTAGGACACCATAAAGTGAAGTTCAGTACCTTTCACCACATCCTTAACACAAACATCCTTAACAGTTGTATCTGCGTACCATATCCTAGCAACTGCGTTACAACCGATAGAAATCAGAGGTGTCTGTACAGGGGTTTATAACAAAGTCGCACCCCGCGTCAGTCTTCTAAATAGTAACATATCAATCACCTTCCCTGCGGTGTGTCTCATGAGGACATTTTCTGTATTTATAGTTGTTGCCTGCAGGAAGAGGGTGGGATGGAAGGGCAGTTGCTACTACGAATTATGTAGGTCTTACAGAAGTTACTTCACACGCGCATTGCACTTCAAGTTTTTGAACATATTTGCTTCAGAAAATGTGTGAAACTTGAAACAGGGAATTCCATGTTAATTACTATGCTATATTCCCTGTATCCAACATTGCTATGTGACAAAACTGTCGTCGCACAAAATCTGAACAACACGAGTAGAACAAAGCAGGTAAAACGAATAACTCGCATTCCGTAACGACAGGAACATGGATAAATAACAGTAACGCATCAATTTACACCACTTTCACTACAGCGTTTATTAACCTCGAAGTGTAAAGCTAAAGCATAGGTTCCACTTCTCGAACAGTGGACCCAATTAACCAGCTTTGCTTGATTAGAAACTGAACTTCCTAATACACTCTCCCGAAATTTGTGCAGCATAACAAGTCAGTTGACTGGAATGTAATACCTTTTACCTTATGCATCATTACAGTTGACTGTAGTGTACAGGTCTACGCCGCGTTCAAATATAACACTTGGTATTCTGAAGACGGTGTAAAGGGAAACGTTCGGAAAAAAGAGATATAACGTAACAGGAGAACGCAGCAAAATAATAATAATAATAATAATAATAAACTTAATCACTTGTAGCCACTTCTCGCCGATCATTGTCAGGTACATCAGGAAACTGAGGCGAACACATAGCACACTTAATACGTATAAGAGAAATGCACACAAAATATGGATTGGAACAGGTTTCGTTTGATGTAAGGACAATATAAAATTTATATGGAAAATTGCAGCATGAAAACGTTGTCTAGTTTAATTTGGCTCTGCTTAGGGTCCAGTGGCGGGTTCTTCTACATGCGGCAATGAACCTTCGGGTTCCATTAATTACTGGGAATTTCACGACCAGCTGAATGACTATCAGCATCATAACATAAACTGTTCTATTGAAATTACTCAGAGAATTTTGACAATTCCCGTAAAACTTAAATCGTACGATATTCCTCCATTAAACACAAACGTATATATCAAAGGAAGCAAACGTCTACATTCAGTACAACAACCAAAGAACGCATTTAACAAAATACTATCCATGACAAGTACCAAATTCCCACATATTTCGGCATCGGAGTGCCATCCTCAGGGTCTTCAAGAGCAAAAACATGAAAGTCCAACACGCCAATCTAGGTATTGCATCGCCCTCACTAAAATGATTAAAATTTTAAAATTCCACAATACACAAAGTTTTAATAATTCCAGAAAGGGCGATGCAACACCTAGATTATAGTGTTGGACTTGTACTTTGTACTAGAAGAAACCCTGAGGATGACACTTCGGTGTCGAAATATGGAGAATTTTGACATCTGTCATGAATTGTATTTTATAATACGCATTTGTTGGATTACACATTGATTGTAAGAATACGCACCGTATGAGCAACATAAAAACCGGTACGTGTTACGGTGCATATTGAAGCCACCATCAGGATGCGTATAATAGTTAAGACAGCAATGTACGTGTGACGTAACATCGAGGCGCGTTCGTGCAAACATTGTTGCTGTGGGAAAGCAAAAATTACTACATACTGTGTGTGTTTGTAGCCTTAGATAACCAGCATGCAATGCGCATGCGCAATATTGTCATCTATGGCCTGCCCGGCTCAACAGTATTTTTCCATATTATCTCATAAACGGCACGATAAAAAAAAAAGAAGCTGTGTTTCGATTTTCTCTACAACGTTTTTCCGAAAAATTCTCATTCCAAGAAAAACTGAGCGAGATATCATGGAAAAAGTATAATTGTCTTCACATACAGTGCCCATTATTCTTGTCAGATTTTAATGAAATTCGAATTTTCTCGACAATTTTCGAAAAACACTCAAATATAAAATTTCGTGAAAATCCGTCCAGTTGGAGCCGAGTTGTTCCAAGCGGGCGGGCGAGCGGACGGCTGACAGACATGACGAAGCTAACAGTCGCTTTTCGCAATTTTGGCAACGCGCCTAAAAATGTAAAATTTACAACTGCAATATTAAATATTCAAGGCGAGATCTTCTTAATTTCTATACGCAGGCTGATGACGGCTTAACTATAAGCCGAAATATGTAGTTGTTTAGCTACTTTTATATATACAGCTGTGTTTGACGGAAGAATATTGGTTCTTCATTGTTAGTGTAACACAAAGGGATGAACCAACTCGAAGTTAAAGCTCACGGTCTAAGCTACAGACTTGCAATTCAGCGCCATTCCCAAGAAATCCTCGTACTCGTGTGAGCTTTAGACTGCCTTGGCAAGAAACAGGGAGCCCTGTGATCCAGAAATATTCGTTCTAGTGGCTTACGCGCCTTCCTTCGCCTGGCGACACACTGCCGCAAGCGCTACAAATCAGCAAATTCCAGTCAGAAAAATGAAGCCAAACAAAAGCCACATCTTATGCACAAGGACATAAAGATGGCTCTATGAGACGTCCGACAAAACACGAGATTCCTCGTCACACGAAGTGACTGTAACACTTTCAATAATTTACTTCCGATCTATTCAAGAAGTATTCAAGGTTTCCTCTGCTCTCTGATACTGCAAAGGCAATTCGATTACAGCCGTGTTTCGAAACCTTCCACAACCTGCCCACTAATGGAAGTTAGCAGTACTTCGTGAGAAGTAGACAGTCGCTGGTCAACAAATACGCCATAATTTATGGACCACGAAGGTTCATTACCGCGTTACTAACAGCACAACACCGGTGCAAGTACGGAGTCAAATGAATTCAATGAACATCCTGACACTCTATTTTCGTACTAGCCAATGTAATATTACCGTACTATCTACGCCCGAGTCTCTAAACTTCAAGCATTTACATTATCACCCACGCATGTTACATGTCCCGTCCATTTAATTTACATAAAATCTTTATTCTGAAAAAAAAAATGCTTTCGTAAATCTAGCGTACAACAGGGGCATGGAAAGAAAATTCATAAGCTATACGCTTTATCTTTACAACATCAAGATGGATGACATGGACAGTTCATGTAGCATTCATAAAGCGGACAAGAAAGTAGATAATACAGAATTTTAATCACAAAATGGAAAGTAAGAAACAGACCACATTGGAATCTAAGCGTAGGTGGGAGGAACGAAGAAATATGACGTAAGTGTCTGGACTGGATTTATCGCCTCAGGATAATGGTCCAGCTTCGTTCTGTTACGAGCACAACGTGCATTCGAGTTCCACGTTAGACATAATTACTCGATTACCTGAGCTACTATCAGCTTCTGAAAAATCAGGTTGCATGAAATATGAATACTAGTAGGTAGGTAGGTGGGTAAAAAAGTATTCGATAAACAGACAGAACTAAAACAAATGAAATCGTAACGTTGTGTGTACAGACCTACACCCACCAACTGTAGCGTTTTACTGGTAGCACAAATGCGGTAGCTGAAAGACAAAAAGGTACAGTGCAGCAATGTTACACGTGGCACCACTCTAATCATGGCCGGGACACAAAGGAATCGCTTACCTACGTACGCCTATAAAATGGTTTTCAATCCACCACCCTTCGGATTCTAATTTGTATGTAAATTCACAATTCCACAAGAAAGGAAAGTGAACTGGGGCGGAAAAGTAAACTTCCATTCTTCGACATGGCCCACTGTATCTAAATCCTTAAATTAAGGGAATCACTTAAAAACTGATTTAATTTACATGGGTTTAAATCCGAAACAACACTGATGCACCCTGCACTTATCCTATTATACAGTGCTCCATACTGCAGGTAGGTGTACGAGCAACGCAGGGAGTCACGTTCCAGCAATAACGATCCAACCACCACCACCACCACCGCCACCGCCACCACCACCACCAAAGCAACAACACCAACAACATTAAACGTACAGTACACCTGAATGCTCAACACTTGTGTTGAAAACATGACAATAATGAAGAAGTAAACGAGCCTTCGCTCACTCGGGGCTTGGCAGGTCTTGTTTATTTATACATTTATTTATTTATAGTTTACGCCACTGTCTCGGATTATAAAGTGTCAAATGACATGTCAATCAGTGGATTATGAATAAGAATTTACTCGAAAGGAGTGAAGAGAAATAATAAACGCAGTGTAGACGGTCTTCAGGGCGAGATATGAAGCCGGTACCTCCCGATACAAACCAGGACTGCTACCCATTTGACCAGGACGTGGCGTATCTTGCTAAATTGTGTCGAAGTAGTGTGTTCATGTTCGTGAATGGGGTAAACTGTCAGTATATAGTAGGTCACATTGTGTACCGGATGCGAACTCTGACCATAGGAAACAACAACACTGTTATTGTCGCGCATGAATGACTGTGGTCACCGAGCTGTCATATCGGAACAGAACTTTCTTCCTTCCTCGCCTCCGCTTGGTCAATTCACGTTTACCGACAAGAAACTGGGGTGTAAAGAATCAGAACCAGCCGTATCAGTAAATTCCGCACGCACACGCCAAGCACATCTTGTTTCAAGATAGACTCTCCCCGACTTACACAATTTCAAGTTGCGCAATTTTTAGAAAGTTAAAAGAAATGAAATATTAACATTTTTGAAACGCGTCAACTTTTCCTTGTGGGAACGAAAATGCAATGAGACAAAGGTGGCGGAAAAATACAGCTGGGCGATAATACAGGAGGCAGGGCGGTCACGCTGCGGTCGATCACATTCCAGTGTATTTCATTTTGTATTTCAGTTCAGACTCCCTCCTACATACATATGTAGCTGAACACATGTATACTCAGTTCCAAATTGTGCCGGACCTTCCGGAACGTGACTACTGCGTAATTCGGGGAGTGTGTACTTCAAATTCCCACCTCATTTTATTCACACGTACATCAGTACTACATCACATTCATCGTTTTCACTATCATTATCATCATATCATCATCCGTCATGAGTTAGGCCTTAATAGACCTGTTTCGGTCTCGCCTAATAGGCTCTTCAAGGGTCTTCCAAGACGTCTTCGTCCATTTGGCCAACAGTTCAGCATTACTGTTGGCATTCTGTTGTTGTTACAATTCCTATCACTGCTCTTCCTCTGGTGGCCTACACGTAAACAAAGTTGCTACACTCTCTAAAATCTGCAGACTGAATCAAATGTTGTGGTTGATGGTCCTCTTTAGAATGCACTCAGAAAATCTTCAAGTAATTCAATTAACTTTTCACAAAACACACTTTCTGCTGCACATCGACATACGAGAGGCAGTGTCGGTTTCACTGAGAAACCGTGGAGTTAAAATCAGAGAAAGCACAAATAAAGCGACAGGCTTTCTCTGATTTTCCTGTCGAACTGGATTCGGCTGGAACTCGTAATACGCCGCCGTACCAAACAACGAAACGAGACCTAATTCGGGAGGAACAGACGGCTACCAGCCTCCACGGCATACTAACTCCCAGTCAATAGCCACGATATGGCGGGTGGTAAAATGTGCAGTTACTTTATTTTGTATTTCTTCTACAACATCACCAGTACAAGAAATCAGGCTCAGACTTGGATTTATGACCGATAATAGAATGCACATTTTAACGAACTGCACAAAGCAAAGACCCAATTGAACAAGTGATACCTGATGGTAAACAGATACCCAGCCTTTCATAAACCAGGAAGTTCACTACCGTGCCCAAAGATGCCGTCATTGGGCCACGTTCTGATCCAGATAAATTCAGTAAACATCTGATTTATGGCAAAATGAATTTAAGATTACATTCCTATCTAAGATTACGTAAGTCTCCCAAGTGCTCCTCTATCACCAGACAGGCCACTAAAATTCTTTGTGCATTCATTTTCTCTCCAATGCATTCTACGTCGTGCCCATGTCATCATTCTGACTTAACCACCGTAGTGTCTGGTGAGGATTACAGATCAAGTTCCCCGGTATGCAGTTTGCTGGATATTCCTGACACTTCAGCTCCCTCAGAAGGTAGAGTTTATCTTGTTAATAACAAAGTTACTTTAATTTCAAATGACACGTAAGAGCAACATGAGTGATGTGCAATTGCTATATTACTCAGCCAAAACACTGCATGGGTCTCTCCGTCTCGAATACACGTTCATCTTAGAACGTATATCCCTGCCCTTCTGATTCTTCAGATTCTGCTCATTGGCTTATTCTTCGCGGATACGTGTATGCTAACAGCAGCGTAACTGGTTGGTTATCGTCATGAGGATACCTAACGCATGTGCACCTCATTTTCGAAAGATGGTAAGTCCGGGGGTCTGAATCTCAGCAGCAGCCATTTATCAATGTCTACAGGCAAGTAAGAAAGACCAAGACGATGTGGCTGTCCATCCGTTACGGTGTCAGTTCTGACAAAATTATCTCTAGATCTCAGATCGCCAGAAACCTAATCGACTGGCACACTTATGACTAATCGCTTCCACATATACAGACACTAAAGTACTTATATAGGCCTATTAACAAAGTAAAGATAACTGCAAACTGCAACGCCAAAAACACGCAAGAAGAAGGGCAGAACAGAGGGTTCGGGGTTGGAGCAAAAGAATCCAGAGAGCCAGTGGAGCATATTCTATTTTTGCTATAACATCTGTAAATTCACTGCGATTTTATAGTACCTGGCATGGAGAATACTGAAAGTTTTACTAAGGACAGACTTACCGCTTGATACTTAACATACTATAGGGAACCACAGGTAGGAAAGAATAATTATTTCATTTTCTGGGATTGTATTTTTCTAAATATGTAGTAAAAGTGACACAACTTGCAATTAATACCACTGTTTCAACATTGCCGAATGCATAGATTTTTAATAAAGAACAAATACGCTGGACAACAGTACGTACAACAAAAGGGTTGCATTTGAGGTATCGTACTCCAATCTCGGTCCATAAATCGACAATCCTTACTGAAATACTCTTAGTTTCTTTTCTCATTGCCTCCACTCACATGGAGGGACAGCAGGCCAACTTTGGAATAGACCACGAGCACTTCTACATCCTTGTCTGTTCTCAATTCACATACCATCCTACCAATGGACGCTACAACATGTCAGCAAAGAAAGCATCGTTAAACAAAGAATCAACGACTAATTTATAATAATCAAGCAACAAACGCACATTCTTTTTATTTACACAGATTACATTACATTAAAATACTGAAGACTCTACCTGTTTCGACCTCTATTGGGAACATTATCAGGGAGTATATACATTAAGGGGGGGGACTGCGGTGGCACAGCGGTTAAGGTGCTGTGGTACAAATCGGAAGGTCGCTGGTTCGATCCCAGCTGGTGTCACTGGAATTTTTCATTGGCATAAAATCCTTCCGATCGCACTATGGCCATCGGGTCGACTCAGCCTCTAACAGAAAAGAGTACCAGGAGCATTTCCTGGGGGTAAAGGCGGCCGGTGGGTAAGGCTGACCTTACCACCATCCTGTGCCGTTGTCATGAAATCTGGGAACCTTAACTTCCTGGAACCCTCTGGGCCACTCCAGGCATGTAACGGGACTGCCTTACCTTTACCTTTTTATATACATTAAAAGACGTTGTATAAAACTTCTAATAAGTTGTTAATACGTGATATGCAGAAGAATTGAGCAGTCAGATGAAGGTCGCTCCGTGTACAAGATATCACGAATTGACAGCTTATAAAAATGTTGTATACATCTTTTCATGTACATACTCCCTGACGATGATCCCAATAGCGTTCGAATCGTCTGCCATTCTTCATAGTTTTAACGCACTATAACTGTGTAAATACAAAGATTGCTCACTTCGCTCACTGAATGCAACAGTGGTACAATCCAAAAATTGCCACTTGGAGTTAATATTACGACTGAGCCGTAAAATATAAGAGCCACATCCGACAATACCGGTATACTTGTTAGTTAAAACATACCCCCTAGGTGGCATTACGATCGGATGTAGTTGTTTCGTTTTTGCGCTCAATCGTAGTATTTAACTCCAAATGGGAATTTTTTTTTATTTTGTCACTAGTGCATTCAGTGAGCGATTTGTTGGTTAATTATTAAAGATTAATAATTATGAAAGCACGGAATGAATTACGTAACAAAAAAGAATCAATAAATATATCGATATTTTGTATGAAATCGCATGCTACTGTTTTGGAGTCAAGTGAGGCATATTCGGCAAAGAAAGTTTCGATACGGTGAATTTTACGCACCGTGTTCTTTAGAAATACTGGACCCTAATTTAATTGCCAAGAAGTTTTGTTTCACCTCGTAGCACACTAATGGACCATGTTTAGTTGCGAACAAACATGGCGGGAACTAATTACTTCAATCAGCAAGCCGCGCTGGAAGCTTCTAGCTATAAATCCGTCTCCTACTTGTTTCATCACGTCTGCTTGTTTGATATGAGAAGAAGCCTCGCAGGAGAATCCAGTATGCTTTGATCACTTTTGCAACGGGAACGTCGAAACAGCAAATACAGAACGCAATATGCCCAAATACCGGCGAACTGAAGAGAAGGAAAAGTCTCTCTTGCAAATTGGCTATAGATGGCCTATGTATGGAAGACAGTTCCAGCACTATGATTCTAGGGTAACTGCGTTCTTTCAAAACGTGGAGGCTATGCTACAGCGCGGAATGTTGGCGTCACCGGAAATGATGTGGAAGTGGTCGTGACCTATTTTAACTTACCGTTACAGCATACGCATATAAATCGAACATAAAAAACCCCAGTCAAGATAGGCGCCTCAGGGCCGGAGTTTGAATCCAAGTAGGACAATGGTCAATTTCTCCCTGTCCATGCCATGAAGGTATACGGAGGTGTGAAAGACGAGCTTAAATCATTCTTAACCTCGGCAGGAAATGGTAAGTGGTCATGTTCATGCCTCAGCCACTTTACCCACCGGGATAAACCCGCGGTATCCACTGCGAAGGGGGCTAGGTGGGCTCCACAGCCGGAATGGACGCTTGAGAGAAGAGAAAATCCTTTGCCACTGTCAGTTATCGGTTCACGATTGGTGGTCAAGTCCGTTGCCACTAAGCAACAGAATTTTAATTCAGGGCCTTCCGCAAATTAAGAAAGAGCGCTAACCATCAGACCGACGGAGGTAGCCTACAGTTACAAAATGCTACCCAACTGTCAGCCTTGACACTTGTTAGAGCACATTATGGCCACCGAGCTTCTAGGTTTATGCAGTTGTGTAAGGTATCTACTCTTCCGGGATATGACACCGCATAAATGGGTAACTGGTTTCCGACGTTGCGAGACAACGTGGCGTTGTCAACTTCAAGGGCGGGAAAGTCGAATAAAGGACGCTTCTTGTTCCACATGTTTCGAATTGGACATGTCGACACCCAGCTCATTATCTCAGAATATACAACGCAATCTGTTAACAGCAAATTATACAAAGAAAAGCTACTAACTGTGAAATTAGGGCAATTTGTATTTTGTCACAACTATTCCGTGAGACAGCGCGCGAGTGTGAAACAACGGCTGGAGTACTTGTCTACTTGAGTGCCAGATGCTTTGAGCTGTGTCTGTTGTACAGTGCAGCAACAACACTTTAAACAGTTAATGAGAAGTTTTCAGCCGGTAGCGACAGGAATCACTTAGCTCACGACGTGGAAACAAGTCTCTCAAGACGCTAGAAGCAAGCAAATTATTTATACCGATTACTACACATCCTCAAGACGTTTATTCCACACATCATACGACGACCAATTCGGCACATTTGAATTTTTAAGAACAGGAAGATGTTAACTGAGTTCACTGGTGACGCCATGGTTCTTATCTTATTGCACAGTGTTTGTACAGTAAAGTGATAGAGTTTCATGTCAAGTAAATTGCATACAAGAGCCTCAAATACTGAGTGGACCCTTCCTCAGTGCCAGATTTACGTATAAGCTAGCCGAGCTACAGCTTAGGGTCTACTCAATTTACAAGAGGACCACAAAAAAAAAAAAGCCATTCATAATAGTTTTTGTACTAGTTTAAACCGATTCCAGTGGTCGCGCGGTCTAAGGCGTGGGTTTGCGCCCGCTCGCTACCTGGGACTGCGGGTTACAGTCCTGCCGAGGACATGAATGACAGTCACTCGTGAGGGTTGTGTTTTCTCACGTAGAGTTCTCTACGTCCGGCCTTTCACTCGTTCAGAGGAGTCCTGCTGAATGTTGTGTAGCTGAGTGAGATCGTAAATCCTCGACAATGAGGAGCCCCTGACCTACTAGGGGCTGCTGCGTCATGGGTGGAAAAAATTTTATTTTAATTATCAAAGTTTGTTTATTCACCAACGAATGCACAAGCGATTGTCTTAAAACAATATTAAAATTTACATTAAAATAGCTCCGACATGTTTCGGTGCAGTCACACCATCTTCAGGGAGCTCATTATCCGTGCTTGCCAAAGTCACACTTTGTTAAAATAGTAATTTATGGTTCATCAGTGTATGATTAAATCGGTGGTGATGTGGCTGCATATATTGGTAGTGTCTGTAATGAATAACAGTGTATGAGGTACCGTACTAATATAATTTTCACATTAATCGTATCGAAATTGGCTGGACTTATCCTTGTTGATGTGTGTATGTCGCACTGTTCGGGAGTAGTGCGACACACACTATCAATATATGCAGCCACATCACCACCGATTTAATCATACACTGATGAGCCATAAATGACTATTTTAACAAGGTGTAACTTTAGCAAGCACGGATAATGATCTCCCTAAAGCTGGTGTGAACGTACCGAAACATGTCGGAGCTATTTTAATGTAAATTTTAATATTGTTTTAAGACAATCACTTGTGAATTAGTTGGGAATAAAAAACTTTGATAGTATCAAGATGCACGGTGCGAATGTAAAAAAAAAAACTATTTTGTTACTGTCATTAATAATATGACCAAAACCAAAGAATATATGTTACTTGTTCGGCGTTATTATTATTATTATTATTATTATTATTATTATTATCATCATCATCATCATCATCATCATAACATTTAATACAAATGTATATATGTAATGTTGCATTTTATACGCACTCTTCGAGAAGCCCAAAAAAAAAAAACCTCTAATTTAGTAGAGGAGGAAGGGACTATTAAATGTTACACTTTACGGGCCACAACACGCTTACATCTGGCCACGACCTTCCTGATATGGTAAATCACCTCACACCACGCGAATTGCTGGATACGTCCGACATTCCCGCCTTAAACACTGACAACACTTTGCACTGCTACAGCTTAATGCTTGTTACAAGCCCTGGCATCTGCACACAAACAAAACGTACACGCACACACAAGCCCTCAGATCTCCGATATACGTATAACTGTACGTAAAACAGTGCATTAAGATTTCAGAATTTCACATTGTGGTCTTCTAGGTTATGTGACCTAGGGTATGGTAGGTGAATACCAAGTTTTAAAATGACATAGATTATCCATCTTCAAGGAAATTATGACAGTACATTCTGATGAAATTGTTGTAACCAAATATCACACGTCACAACTCAGAAAATCCACAATATTAACGGTTACAGAAACAGAATCGAAGGTTTCTTCCATATAACTATCGTTTTTCTTATCAGTATGTGCACAACTGAGAGCTCCGATCAGCTAACGTACTGATTATTTTCATCACAAATGTAACAGCATGGCGGTAGGAACGTGGAACAAAGGCAAAGAATTTACGTCTACTTTCTGCCAAAATTGGTGAAAGCAAATTCCTCAATGGCAAACAGGAACTGTTAGTTGTTCGGGTAAAGCTACGTCCCCCATAAAATAATAGTTTCAACGTAGTACGTGCATAGACGGCTAATGAGAAACATATCACGGCTCAATACAGCACTGACTGTGCAACTTCTCTGGTTTTCACGTCGACATTTCCGAAATGATGGTATTTTGGTTTCTCACGGCATGTAGGAAAGTAAATGGAAACAAACCTGTACGTTCCGGATGTTTTCTGACAATTTCACACTCTACAGCATTTGGCACATCATGAACGGCCGGTTCATAGTGAAAGTATGTCTAAACACGACTTGAAGTCTTGTTCAACGGGGTTTGGGGGGGGGGATTCATAATTAGTCAAATGGTTTCTTCTTCAGAGAGCTAAATAAATTCTCCAAGCGCACATTTGTATAATACTAACACGAAGTCCGCTGAAATCTAAGAGACGAAAATTTAAGCAGTTTTGTGCTTTTTAGATTTCGTCAAATGCAATTTACAATTTTCTTGAGACGAACTTTCCAGCTCCCTGTGCTTAATGTTAAAAGCCAACAACTCTTGGCTTATAAAATGTATCTCTAAGGCTGAAAATTTAACTCTTTTCAGTATTCAGTATCACTTAAGACGCAAATTAAAGTACTCTCTGTCTAACATCGGGGGCACGCAGTAGCGCAGTTGGCAATGCGCTACAAATCGAAAGGTCGCGGGTTTGATTCCCGATGGTGTACTTAGAATTTTTCCGGTCGCACTATGGCCTTGGGGTCGAGTCCGCCTATTACAGAAATGAGTAACAGGAACACTTCCTGGGAGTAAAGACGGCCGGTGCGTAGGGCTGAAAACCTTACTCCCTTCATGTGCCAACTGTTTTAAATCTGGGAGCCTCAACTTTCTGGAACCCTAAGGGCCTGTCCAGGCATGTTTAGGGATTGCTTTGCTTTACCTTGCTAACATTAGCAGATCGAAACTTCTTCGCACGAACGGTAAAGCATAGCGGTTACTTCACTTCCATTCCAGCCTCTTGCTGATTCAACGACTAGAAAATATTTCCCATCATCATGTGGCAGAAATTAAAATTTCTCGAACATGTTCTTGACAAGATTTGTGTTTATCTCTACGGGTGTTCCTATCCAACTTAACATTTAAGATGACAAATATAAATCTAAAGCTTAAGATATAACATTTTCAGACAATCAGCACCATAATATACAAATTTTCGGATACTCAATACCAGCCTTATCAAACTGCAGTTTGCTCTTCGGAAAATGATATGATACAGTAAAATTTCTAGTTCGTTATTCCTCATTTACACATGTATTTTAATGGGATTTACATCACAGGCCCTTGATTGGAGTAAAACGAATGACAACATCCGGAGTGAATGCGCTGCAGAACTCCTAGGACTATGTAGGAAACACAGGAGTTTAGAATTCAGCTGTACCATGCAGCATGGTAGATATAACACGCGAAACAAAATTTTCTGACGTAAACTACACCAAAATTATTATGTTCACCGGATCAGCAGAGAAGCGTGTCGCTCGAAAGTAAATATCAAACTCACTTAAAGTAGTGAACAGATTAGTTACAGCGGACATGCAATTCCAATATTCTGTGTTAGATTTTAAATTAAATAAACAGGGAAGAGAGTGTTCGATTTATTGAGCCTGGTTCAGGAGTATGCCAGCCAGCCTACGTAGTCCTCCAATGCCATGCTTCGTTTCTTTACCGAGAGTTTAAGCTGCAAGGATGAAGAGGAGTTCCCAACAGAAATCATGAACCCTACGCTCCAAGTGCATACACTTTAAGTTATATATTATTATTATTATTATTATTATTATTA
>Ga0123355_10007368_pt1 | contig 16481 bp, 8 predicted proteins | sample TergutEmb28metaG_3_FD_89872 | JGI IMG/M metagenome (GOLD analysis project Ga0123355, IMG submission 89872) | Embiratermes neotenicus P1 segment gut microbial communities from Petit-Saut dam, French Guiana - Emb289 P1 | ecosystem: Host-associated > Arthropoda: Insects > Digestive system > Gut ...
AATGGGTGGTGTGTTGCAGAGTATATGGTACAATGGGTGGTGTGTTAGAGAGTATATGGTACAATGGGTGGTGTGTTGCAGAGTATATGGTACAATGGGTGGTGTGTTGCAGAGTATATGGTACAATGGTTGGTGTGTTGCAGAGTGTATGGTACAATGGGTGGTGTGTTGCAGAGTATATGGTACAATGGGTGGTGTGTTGCAGAGTATATGGTACAGTGGGTGGTGTGTTGCAGAGTATATGGTACAATGGGTGGTGTGTTGCAGAGTATATGGTACAATGGTTGGTGTGTTGCAGAGTATATGGTACAATGGGTGGTGTGTTGCAGAGTATATGGTACAATGGGTGGTGTGTTGCAGAGTATATGGTACAGTGGGTGGTGTGTTGCAGAGTATATGGTACAATAGGTGGTGTGTTAGAGAGTACAAAATCACATTTCTTTAACATTCATAGGTCCGTGTATCGCTAATATATTCGAAGAGTATGACCAACAAGATGCAACATTTCACAATTTCTTTATTTCTGTAAGACGCTCTACATGTTTCAGACGGGTTTTCCGTCCATCATCAGGAGCTCAAAACTGCACAAACAGCGTGAGGTATTGGTCTGACAAATACCTGACGCTGTATGTGCAGTTTTGAGCTCCTGCTGATGGACGGAAAACCCGTCTGAAACATGTAGAGCGTCTTACAGAAATAAAGAAATTGTGAAACTTTGCATCTTGTTGGTTACACTCTGCGAATATGTAAAATCGCAGTTAAAATGTAATTTTAAAATGTAGAGATAAAAACTTGTTGTGAAATGTGTTACGGTACAATGGGTGCTCTGAATAAAATGTTACTTCTGAAGCATGGTTTTATATAAATGATGCATAAATTTAAGTCCATGGCTCACAATAAAGGCGCTGTGTCTCCATTAGAAAGATCAGTCCGTTTACCGTGTTTAGGGAAAGAGTCACGATTATGGCTATCAGTACACTGTGCGGTAGGATTGCAAGGTTTTAATGCTAAACTAATGGTAAAGTAAATTCAGTCAGAAAACACAACTATAATTGTATGCTAGATGATGGTATTTATTAGCAAGGTAAATCTAGCATACAATTATAGTTGTGTTTTCTGACTGAATTTACCTTACCATTAGTTTTCAACACACAACGGGGATGACACACCTCAGATTTATTGCTAAAAGCTAACAGCGATCATTTTGCTTTAAATGGCTACATATGCAGGCAAACGGTCATAAAAGTTTCTTCTTCAAACGAAATATTTTTTTAATAAAGTAAAACATTTTAGTGTCATATTCAAACCGAAGCCTTACTGAATTTGTAGGTCAAAGATTTCGATTTTGATCTCCTTTGCTTCCTAGTGTCCTTAAATATTAAATGGAGTAGTATAGAATTCATATAATCACAGCATTAGTCATAATGTTCGAAGTAAGTGCTTAAATATGTCGCTATTCTTGTGATATTGTTTATTAATTTCTTAAATTAAATTAATTTGCTGCGTCAATAACTCGAACACATTCAATTATCTCTGCTTAATTGGGACGAAATAGATCTTTCCCTTCTTTGGCGCAATTGTTTATTACTCGTGTTTGTAACCCAATGTTACCCATTAATTACAAAAATACTATACGTAAAACTTCGAATGTAAATATGTAAATCTTGAAATAGGCACAATTCAGTGTCAGCTAATTAATGGCTGGGATAACGTGCCGTGTGCTCCTACATATGTGGTCGTAAGAAACAACGTTGACCACGCGGTGTCTGAACTTAGCCTTCATTTTAAAACGGAGGAAGTCCATTTTGTTGAAACGGTAATGATAAATACTGCTAGGTACCGTATTTGCGTGCAGCCTTGCCTGGTGTGTAATTGTAGAGAGGCATGGACATTCTAGTATATGGGATCTAGTTGCCAGGCCTTACAAATCATGTGGCGAAATGTAATTAAAAAGCAAACGATAGTGACTGACTTACTCATCGTGTATTTTCACTGATAACAACTGAAAAGGACAGGAAATTTAGGTACTATGGAAAAATAAATTCCTCCTGTTAGGTCTCTCGTACTTTAAACTTAATGTAATTTAATAAAGTTGATTTCTGTTGGGTTTTTATCAAGAACATTAATTGTTTCTCTAATCTGGCGTGCCAACAATTCCTATAAACAAAATAATTTCAATTTTTGAAAATAATGAATTTATTTGAGGCATATATGTCATAACTGTTACCAAACGCGTAAAACTGTCTGTAGAGATTATATTCGCGGAGTATAACCAACAAGATGCAACGTTTCACAGTTTATTTATTTCTGTAAGAAGCTCTACATATTTCAGACGGGTTTTCCGTCCACCATCAGGAGTTTTGAGCTCCTGATGATGGACGAAAAACCCGTCTGAAACATGTAGAGCGTCTTACAGAAATAAATAAATTGTGAAACGTTACGCCTTGTTGGTTGTACTCTGCAAATATATTAGCCATGCACGGACTTATGAATGTTAAATATCTATAGCGAGTTACCTGAGGATCTGTGAAGAAAGTAATTCTCTGCTAATTTACACTGTCGAAATATGTATGATATTTAGGAAATATCAGGTCTGTAGAGTGTTGCTGAAGATTCAAATTCCCTGGGATATAACGCTGCTTCTTCGAGGACTGTCTACTTAAAAATACACGGGAATATCGCAGGAGAACTGAATTTTTGAGTGAATGTTTGCCACGAAAGAAAGCAACATTAACATAATTTAATCTGCCAAAATATAACTCACTAAAATAATTAAAAAAAAAAAAGCAATGTGCTTGCTGCACTACTGACATCAAAACGAATATGTGTTTGTTGTAAATTATGTGTTGCTGTATGTTTTATTTAAATCTTTGTATAAGCTCCCTGAATATGGCGACAGCGACGAAACATGTAGGAGCTAAACAATAAAAAGGATGACATAGATTATAGAATTGTGCATTTGTTGGTGTTACCAGAGTTTTCACGTACACTTAATATAATGCATGGAATGAACAACATAAAAGCCAGAGTGCTGTCCGCCAAGGATGTCGAGACGTCTTCAGAACTCTGCTATAAATGCTAGGCATGTAGATCTACAAGCATTTTCCGTGACGTGCCCTTACAATTATTGGGCAGGCAAGGGCAAGTTCCGAATCTGTAGGGGTGTTTGGTAGAATTTTTGCTCATTATTAGTATTGTTTCCAAATTTTGCCGGAGTAAACTAACTCAGAAAAATGCCACTCATTTAATACGTGTACTGCATTAAATATGGCAGTACAAATTGCACTGTATAACAGTGGTAAAAAATTTATTTATAACTGTAAGGATTAACCAAGCTCAGTTCGGGCTATACCACAGCGGTGCTCTTGGCTTGTAATGAATTTGTTTTTTACGCGAAGATATTAAGGTGCATCAACAAGGCTTAGGTATCCAGCAAATTGGTTTCTATTTCCTCTTGGGCACGTGTGCCAAAGATTCCATATCGCTGCTCAACGTGAATACTGCTCACGTATTCCATTTGTGAAGGAGGAACAATTAGTACCGTGTAAGAGAAGGGGGGGGGGGAAGCAATGGCAAACTACCCCCAACAACTTGCCCAGGATGCAGTGTACCAGAGCCATACCGGTCACATGACTGGGCTCTGGTTCTTGCCAAGCCCGGCCTTCAAGGCTGAATACTAATGAATGAAGTGAGATCTTATCTACAAGCAACGATGTGTATTTCCTTATGTAATTCTTTAATGAAATAAGAAAAATATTTACACCTACAGATAAATTAAAACTTTTTACGTATCTCCATCAGTTGAAGTCCATTTTTTATTACAGTGATGTATGAGTGTGGAACTTGGTCTCCCACATTGAGGGAGGAACATAGGATCAGGGTTTTTGAGAGCAGGGTGCTGAGAAAGATATTTGCATTAGAGAGACCAACTAACAGAGGAGTGGAGAAAACTACATAATGAGGAATTCAATGATCTGTACTCCTCACCAAATATTATTAGGGTCATCAAATCGAGAAGAATGAGATGGGTGGGGCTTATACCGCGTATGGAGGAGAGGAGACCTGTATGCAGGGTTTTGGTGGGGAAACCTGAAGGAAGAGACCACTTGGAAAACCCAGGCATAGATGGGAGAGTAATATTAAGATGGATCTTCAGAAAATATGATGGGGGCATGGACAGGATTGATCTGGCTCAGGATTGCGACAGGTGGTGGGCATTTGTAAATGCAGTAATGAACCATCAGATTCCATGAAATGCGGGAATTTTTGACTAGCAGAGAACCGGTTAGTTTATCATGGACTCTGCTCCATAGAGACAGGCAGTTAGTTAGTTGGTTAGTTATATGTACAATGGTCAAATCAGAGAGACTGCAGTGGGTAGGATATGTATACTTGTATATTATGCATTTCAGAAAAGCTAACTTGTCATAATGACAAATTACATTCGTTGTGCAGTGAGATGGTTGCGATATTTTATGTCCTCATTGCGGCATCCCTGAAGAATAAAGTCTTCTGCGATGTTAGGCCATGTCGACTGGCAAGTACTTTCGAATGATCCTAGTGTCTTCATCTTTGAGGTTCTTGGTCCACTCTTCTTTGACTGTTTGAGAAGGCACTACAATTCCAATTATTTTATATTTTCCAGCCTGTGCATTGTAATTCTATTTCTGTAATTGTAACTAACATATGTGCATTTCTTGATTAAAATTACAGAAATTTCCAACTATTATCCATAGCCCCATTTCCTATACTCGTGTCAACTTCTTCTCTTCTGGATTATCAGTATAAATCACAATACCAATTCCACAGCCCTAAGAAATCCAAAAGTTATGAAGGGGTTATGAATAATTTGTAATACTTTATTTCTTTTGCTTTTCAGTACAGTTTGTGATGACAACAAAGCACCAAGGACACAGTGTTTCCTGTGAATCGGGCCCTCTGACAGCTACTTTGATGTTGTCCAGACACACCAAAAGAATTCTGTGGCAGATACCTCTAGTATTGACAAGCAGACTGAGTGGATAAACTTCCCAAACGAACATACTTCTGAGAGCACTGATGTCATCTGGAGAGTCGCACCCAAGAATCAGGTTCAAATGTAACTGAAAAATAAGAATATTTTCTTTCTGTTGTACAAGATACTGCACCGTGCATTACGTCGTGATAATGGATATAACTGAAGCCTTCAGAGGCGAGGACATTTCAAAAACTGATTTCTTTGATTTTGTTGTGACCCCAGACGTGGGAGAACATCAACAGGCTTTGCATTTCAACAGAACTCTGAAATCCATGGGTATCTTCATCGAAAGTGCAGGTGCCAACAATAATAACAACAATGACCACCCAGGAAACACGAGCTATCAAGACACAAAAGAAACAAACAACAATCACCTCATGATGGCATCAACTACTGTTCCATCTGGCCTGCCATCAACGGAACACAGTATGGGTAACTTCGGTGACCATTCCTTCTGGACATCCTCTTCATGTGACAAAGAAACTGTCAGGCTTGAAACGGCCATACTGGAGGACTTGAATAAATTTTGTTGGAGCCAAGATTCCACAGAAAACACACCACCAAATAGTAATGGTGGTCCCTGTAATAAAGTAGGCATCAGTACTAGTACCCATAACAATACAGATGGTGCAATATATACGTTAACTGTACTTAATGGCGGTGACCATAGTGCCACTTGGTACAGGGCACCGGAAGCCTCAGCCAGCCTGAAGGATGAGGATGAGACCCATCATCAAACATTATCATCTCCTCATAATATTGATTGTCAGCAAATACGCTCTCATAGTAATCAACATAACCATTCCTCAGCTCTTGATCTCGATTCAATTTTAAGTATTATACCTAACCAACACACGACCACATCAACACCCACATCAGATGGGCATCAATTTCACCAAAATGGTTACCATCAAAACCATGCACACTCTTCAAACCACCTGCACCAGACTAATGACTCCACAATAACTTTAAGTCCGCATCATCACACAGTTAATCAGGAAGGTCTCATAAAATCTGAACAACAATATGCATATGAAGACAGTGGGTATGTGAACAAAGAATGCATTAGTCACATTGTCGACGGTCCATCTCTCATCCAACAGGAAGCCAGTAGCGGTGATTCTAACACCGGCTTTAACAATAACAACAACAACAACAACAACAATAATAACAATGACTGGAAATTGGCAAATAACAATAACACCAGCACTGCTGATTCTCTGTTACGAAGTGCCCTGCAGGGGAAAAGTTTCATAGGGCGTTATAATGGCACAAGTCCAAAAAATGGGAAAGCTATTGAAGGACACCTTGAACTGAGGCGAGTTTTATCTACACCTCCTAATGGAGTGAAGACACCGATTGAGCACTCTCCAGTGTTTATCACAAACGATATGGCAGATGACTGTGGTGGTGGAGATCAAAAACCATCACCAATAATGACTGTAACCATGGAGGGAAATGCAGTTGTCATGTTTGATGGTGGGGGTGGAACCAGAGGCCTAGGGCTAACAGATTCTGATAACCCCTCTTCAGCACAGAGCATGGATGATATCCTTCTATCACATCTAGATGCAACATCTTACCCTGAGGATTATGAGAAACTCAAGAGCATTACCAATGAGGTTGTAGAATCTGTAAGCCAGTATTGCAGCTTGGACCAAAACAGTGTAGCAAGTCCAACCCAGCTTGCATCATCTGGAATCTACATCTCCCCACACCTCACCTCAGCAGAAAACCTCATACCAAACTCCATACTGTCTTCAACCCATCAACATCATCACCATCACCATCATCATGCACCAGTTCTCACTTCACAATCCACAACGAAAAGTAATATTGGGAAGAAATATACAAAGAAGCAGGGTTTAGGCGGTTCAAGTGGAAGCGCTAAGGCAACACACAGCAGTCACCAGCTGCAGAGCAATGGTGTGCGGAAGGAAAGGTCCCTACATTACTGCAGTATTTGCAGTAAGGGCTTTAAAGATAAATATTCAGTAAATGTACACATTCGCACACACACGGGTGAGAAACCCTTTGCATGTTCCCTATGTGGTAAGAGCTTTAGGCAGAAGGCACATCTTGCCAAGCATTACCAGACCCACATGGCACAGAAAAATACTGCAACCAACAGTAATGGGGTAGCAAAACCAGGAACTAACAAGGGAAGGTACGGTAGTGCAAAGTCTTCATGATTGTGATGACAGTCTTCACAATGAATAATTCTGAAGATTATGAGCAAATATGATGAGTACAACAGTACATATATCTTAATGATTAAACCCTGGGAATCTCATCAGATGTAAATGTGATTGCAGAAGTATGAAATATATGTTGTATAATTGACATTATAAGAGCGGTTTGCACTGTAGTAATTGTATATATTTCTATAGAATTAGTTAAAATTTTGTTCTCTGGTTGCACAGAAGTTTATCTTCCCCAAGTTATAAGAAATTCATTGCAAATATCAACCTACAAATGTGCACTCACTAAAATCACTAGTTCTTAATGAACAACAACCAATCATGTTAGATAACTTGGTGCCACAATACGCAGTGGAATAACAAATTGAAATTTTGTTAAGTGATATTTTTACAGCATTCACACTGCAAAGTTGGTAATCCCTGTTGACGCAATGTCCTTACTGCCCTTCAGAATAGATTACTCATATGGTCTATGAAGCTGCAGGTATACTGTGTTGTAACATAGCGCTTTATAAAGCTTCTAATAACTGAGAGGGAAATCTTAACATGAGATTCAGAGTATATATAATGGAAAAATTACAAAGACTGAAAAATGCAATGGCTCTAAATAAACTTGTTATAAAAGGAGCATCATGTTGCATTACAAATCAATTTCATGGCAAAAGTTGTCAACATATGAATGTACCTTAGCTCCATCATTCTTTTAAAAATTGGTCTTCGTGCTTGGTATATAAATGGTATAAAATTACAGTAAGCCAGACACTCTAATCAACTGGTGTTGCCTTAGTTGGCAGATGTACCCACTGCGTGACTGGTTTTTACATAAAAACTGTAACAGGAATTATCTCAAGTTTATATTATATTGTATTATACAAATGTATTTCTCACTCAGAAAATTGGTTCCTATACTTCATTGTAAATTAATTTTTTTGCGCTGTGATGTATACTTTACCAGATCTTAAATCCTTCTGAGAGTAATATATATCAGTATAATAATTATTATTGTTTTTATTTTTATTATGACAAATATTGTTACAGTGAAATTCTGTTCCATGTATTTACTTGTTTGGTATGTTGGTATGTTGGTTTACCAACCATTGCCACTCAGGATCCCAGGAAGCCTAAAATTTTGCAAATTCTACTTTGATTTCAAGAAAAAGAAATGCGATAAAGTCATCTTGCCCCATCCTATATAATAGTAGCATAACATATATTATTAATAAATAACAATGCACTAGTTGAGGGAAGTAAAAACTCCAGTAATGTGTTATTGAACTTTATACACACAAATTTATATTAAAAACTGCCCCATACAAATACTCAACAATTTACCAGGACATGGCTCTTCTGTATAAATCAACAAAGCATCAACCATTATGCCTTCTCACTGATTACCAATCTGAATGAGAAGTACAGGCCAAATTGTGTTGCCAAGAAGTATTCCATTTTTTTAATGTTGCTATAGGTGATGATAAATGTACTCATTATTTTGACAGAGATATATATATATATTTTTTGAGAGAGAGACAGAGAAAAAATATTTTTATTTATATGTTTTGTTAAACTGTATTAGAAATAGTTATTCAGATTTTATTATAATTTTTATTTACTGTAGCATTCCAAATGATGTCCTGTAATATATTATAACTGACTGATATATCAGAGTAATACATACATTTGGTTCTTACTGGATGCAAAATCTTGTAACAGAAATGATTACCACAGACAAGAAATTGTCCTAATGATTCCTTTAATATTACATGTTACAAATAAATTGGAAAAACATGCATATTCCTGTACCTGTGAACAACCTGTTAAAATCTAGAATGTCACAATAAAAGTATTCTTTCTTACATCTCATCGCATTACCCTGGTCTATATGTTACAAACTTGTTTTGTGCATTCAAGAAAAAAGTAATTCAGCTACATAAAATAAAGGATATTGTCCACGTTCACAACATAAAGGAATGTGGGAGAATGAATGTACGATTACACTCACACTTAATCCTTGGCACCAGATGTGGAGTGTGCTTAGGTTCATAAGCCAAGTCCCTTTCCCCTGTGGGATTGAATAAGAGGCTCCATATGCCTCAGAGTGCATCTGTACACATTGGAGAACAGGTAAATATCTTTCCTTTCACAGGCATCAAAACTTGAGCTGCCAAACATCAGGCCTATTTTCTGGTCACTATGAGGATGCAACCATCTATAAAAACTGTAAATTGGTGAATGTCCCAACATGGCTTACAAACAGATTATGTAAGCCTACATTAATTGGTTATTAATTAAAATTATTCCTATATAAAATGCGCCCTTTATTACATTATTTACCCCTTGATTCATCAGCAAACAAACAGTATGTGTGTGTGTTATGTATGTACATATGCATATATATTCAATTTTGTAAACCTTGAAAGATTAGGAACTGTCTATACCTGCTATTGGTTAAGCAGAAGCTTTCAGATGGCCAGTCTGATACTGTACTTAAGCAGATATAACACCTCACTCATAAACATTTTCTGATAAACTCATATTTTGTGCGTATTATTAAAAGAAGTGCATTTACGTCACCCCACACAATCATTAAACAAAGAATTTTCAGTTCTGTGTACACAAAATATTTCGGTCGTCTCAAACTGTAACCATGATATATGAAAATGGATGTCTTATCAGAACATTTATTGCGTCTTCATGATGAACTTTTTACTAATATATGGTGGCACTGTCTCAGACATATTTCTCTTCAAAATCTATTTTGTAGTACTGAACTCTTTAAGATTTAATAAAAAAGCAAATACAATTTTAATATTGGGTTTAGAAAGTAATCCAGGAGTATAGTTACACATGTACTGCTTTTCTATTTACTCTCTTTTATGTCACAAGAGAATTTTTGAGGGAGGGAGGGGATGCCTCAGCAGATACTGTAATATTGTTTGCTACTGTAACTTATGACACATATTTTAGATATAGTCTTACCTCTGTTAATTTCTTAGAGAATGAGAAACTTAAATTACAAAATGGTATTTTAATAATATTTAAATGCCACATCTCACTGCAGACAGCAGGGTGCAATTCCAGGTCATTTTGATGGGATTTGTAGTGAAAAAGTGGAGTTGGACAGGCTTTTTCCCCAAAATACTTTGGTTATTCCTGTCAGTATCATTCCAACAGTGTTCCATGTTCAGATTTCATTTATCTGCTAACCATGGTATATGATCTTAGCAATTAACAGCAACATGAAACAGCACTGTAGCCTTTCATTACCTCCAAAAACTTACCTGAACAAAATAAGAAACGTTCTTATGCTGAGAACTTTATTATGACTTCAATGTATACATGGCACATTGGCAGTAGATGATATATATCAGACCTCTACTTACTCACCATTCACATTTAAGGATATAGCCCACCATAGTTCCAAGTCATATATCCTGGCCTAAAAGAAATCCATGTCAAGTGTCTGTAATCAGTAGGTAATAGCTTGCTTCACATCGACTTCTGTTGCACATCACTTGCCAACTGGGTGCATCTTACAGGGTCAAAAGAGATGGAAATCACTGAGCACAAGTTGTGGCTGTAGGGAGAAGGCTTCAAAACTTCCAAGCAGTAAAGCTGTAGCAAGTCACATGTCCGAAAGAGGACATGGTGATTTCAGTCTCTTGGTTGGCAAGCGATGTTCAGCAGACGCCAATGTTAAACGTGATGTTACCTCCTAGCTACAGACACTTGACACCACTTCTACACTGGGATACACACCTTGGTGTCATGGTGGTATAAATGTGTAAGTATGAATGATGACCGTTTAGAGGTCTGGTGTGTACCATCTGCTACCCACGTGTCACATATAACGTACTTACCCCATGGAGCAGAGTCCTTCTTAAGAAGCCAACTGGTTCTCAGCTAGTCAAAAAAATCACCCCCCCCCCTTCCCCTTTCTTTTGATGGAACCCAAAGGTTCATCGCCGCATTTACAAGTGCCCACCACCTGTTCGTATCCTGAGCCAGATCAATCCAGTCCATACTCCCCCCCCCACTTCATGAAGGTCCATCTTAATGTTACCCTTGCATCTACGCCTGGGTCTTCCAAGTAGTCTCTTCCCTCAGATTTCCTCACCAAAAACCTGTATACAGCTCTCCTCTGCCCCATATGTAGTACATGCCCCACCCATCTCATTCTTCTTGATTCGATGACCTGAACAATATTTGATGAGGAGTACAGATCATTAATCTCCTCATTATGTATTTTTCTCCACTATCCTGTTATCTCGACTATCTTGGGCCCAAATATTCTCCTCAGTATCCTTAACTCAAACACCCTCAGCCTATGTTCCTCCCTCAATGTGAGTGACCAAGTTTCACACCTACACAAAATGGCAGGCAAAATTATAGTTCTTTACATCTAAATCTTTATATTTTTGAATAGCAAACTGGGAGACAAAAGATTCTGCACTGAATGATAGCAAGTATTCACTGAGGCCAATCTGCTCTTAATTTCATGCTGAATAGAATTTGGTTAATTATGTTTGTTCCCAAATAATTTAACTGTTCCATCCTTTCAAAGGAACTGTTATCACCTTATATTGTGACCTTATCCTATATTCTGATCTCGAGGCATGACCACGTAATTAATTTTAATGGCATTTACTTCTTGTCCTGTCTCCTGACTAACTACTACTAAAGCTTCTGTTGTACAATGTATGTGCAGTTTGTACACTGTACAGTTTGTCTACTGACAAAAGTGATATGCCTCTATAATTGCTACAATCTGTTGTATCACCCTTCTTATAGATAGTACCTATCTTCCTTCCACTTCTCTGGCAAATCCTCCTTATTCTAAACAGAATTAATAAGTTAATGGATTTCAGAGCGAATTGTTCTGCCCCCTACTTTAATCAATTCTGCTGGGATTTTATCAACACCTGGCAATTGTGTCTTTTTAGCTTAATACCTATCTCAAACTCAAAGACACTTGGCTCAGGCACTAGTGGTTCTGCTGTATGTATTTCTGTCTTTCTAATATCATTAGCCCTGTACACATTCATTAAATGAAAGAAATGGTTCCTCCACCTAGTCAAAATACTGTGGGAGTCTGTAAACAAAACACCCTTCTCATCTGTTACTATATTAGTTCCAAGCTGGTAACCCTTCTTAAAGTCACTGATGCCCCTATAAAAGTCTCTGATATTTTTTATCTTACTTTACTTTCAAGGTCATCAATTTTAGGTTTCATATATTTCTTTTTGTTCCTCAAATGCCTACTAGCTTCACATCTTACATTGTTTAGATTAACTAGATTGCTTTGGTTTGAATACTGTAACCACTGCATTTTAGCCTGCTTCCTTTGATCTGAAAAACCCAAACATTCTTCATCAAACCAAGGTTTATGTTGCTTCAATTCATGCACACCTAGACTCTAATTAGCTGAGGTGTTGATATTCTTGTCCTCCCAAGCCCTATTTATTTCCTTATCATCACTTAAGTTCTACAGAGCTGCACACCTGTTTGTAATCTAAGTCTGTTACTGTTTCTTAACCTCCAGCTCATTTACCTTCCTGAGGTTAAATTCTTCCCCATCAAATTTCTGTGCCACTTTTTTACTTACTGTCAATCTTTCCCTAACTTTTGCATCAAACAGATAGTGATCAGTATTACAGTCAGCTCCCCTGAAACTTCGCACATCTAGTATACTCGAATGTCATTTCCTATCTACCAATAAGTGATCAATCTGGTTGTGAGTTTTCCCACCAGGAGAGGTCCAGGTGTACTTATGAATGTTTCGGTGCAGGAACATCATGCCCCTAACAACTAGACTTTTTAAAGTGGCAAAGTTTACTATTATAACACCATTATCATTACTATCCCGATATAGACTCTCATTCCCAATTGCCAGTTTGAAAATATCCTCTCTCCCCAATTTTCATTGAAATCTCCAAACACAATTTTCATATGGTATGTAGGAAAATGATTGAAAACCTGCCCTAATTCCTCATAGAAACTGTCTGTTGAATCATCACTATTTTCTTCACTGGTGCAGCACATTCAAAACAATGATATTACACCAGTGACCTTTCAGAACTATACATGACATCCTATCACTAACAAACTCCACTCTCTTAACTGCTAGTACTATTCTGTGATGTACAAAAAGTCCTTTTCCCAATTGATGATTTTCATTTCCTTTTCCATAAAAAAAATCCCCTACTCTTACAGTGCCCACTTTCTCCCACCTAGCCACTAAATCTAGTTGATATCTTACTAATTCCCTGGCTGTTGTTGCAAGTCAACCTCACCTAAACAGGCTCCTTACATTTCATATACCAAATCTCATTTCCCTTTCCCATTGTTTAGGTCAAACCAAAGGATCAGTCCAAGCTTGAGGTACATGTAACTCTTTCAAAACAAGGCCAGATTTTACAGTGAGGATTTGTTAGCACCTTGCCCAATCCCTGAGCTGGAGGACCACTGCTTAATGGCCATCCACAACTGCTTATTCAATATATTACCTGCTACGCGCCATACTGGAGGCCATTCCTCCATCTGTAACCTGAGGAAGAGCCATGACATGGTGACAGTGACCCACTTATCATGGCAACGAATACACTGAAGTACAGTATTTTAAATGTTCCTTGTGTATAATAGCCAAATGTCCTTCTCTTGGTACCATCTTGTTTCTCCCAGACATGTGTCATAGAAAGATAAAAACAAATATGTCCTTTTGCAAAAGCATTCTGATAAATACATGTATTTTTGGCTGTTTATGTTTTGAAAATGAGACAATGTGTGTCTGAATTTATGCATAGTAAATATACTGTGTATTGTTAATAAAAGAAAATTTCCTTTTGGTGAGACATCTTAGCAAATTCATGTTGCTGAGCACTTCAGCTACCAGTATAAGTGAACAACAGGCATTTCAACCCTCATGAACCGTAATGCACTCTGCATGCTTAGTTCAGTTGTACCTGTGGCCCAAGTTCTGTCATGTTTGGAAATGTGGCTCAGTTTTTGTCATAGTGTTCTTCAGCTATTACTAGGTACTACAGGGCCAATGGTTTACCAACTACCATATTAAATTGATTATATAGTCAACATCTATCACTTCAGGGAGTTTCTCATCTGACTGAACAGTAAATCTGCAGTCACGTCCAGCCCTGTTTGTACTGGAGCAGAAGGCCCTGTGCCCTTTATACTATTGTATAGACATGATTCCATTCAATTTCAACTAATAAGCTAACTGTTACTACTGGTAACATAATATGCTACTATGGTGAAAAAACTGGAAGTTCAACATTGCAAATACCCAAGACCACCACATGACATAATTTTGAGTCCCTTTAGGTACTTCACGTCCTTACAACCTATCTTTCTAATACTCATTTTGGTTACATTTGGTCTTTGAAGCGACCATTTCCTGTCCACGGTCCACATATCATCAGTCAAATGCATCCCCTGACATATGTCTAATATCCCTCCAATATCAGTGACCTGTATACTATAGGTCATGAAATTATGTTACTTCATATTGATAACTAGGCCTCAACAGAGCTAGTGATATCTCACAATGAGGAAGGAGTTTTTTGTCATAAGGAAATAAGCTTTCAGTTGGAACCTGCAACCATAGTGTAGAAAAGGAATATTGAGGAGATGTAGGAGAACAATAAAGGAGGATGATGGCATAATGAGATAGACTTGCAGAGAGGATAAAGTAGTGGCTGGAAACAGAATCCTCTGGCATTGCTTTATGAAGGCCCTATGCTCCAAAGAGGATTACCAGGAACTGACTACTCTTTAAGGTACATTTGTATTTCCATAATAATAATGTACTGAATTTTCAGAGTACTCTGTTTTGAATTCCTTGTAATTTACATTCTATCAAAATAAGAGACCACCCTTCACATCTATTGAACACAGAGAGGAAAATTATTTTTCTCTTTACATTGGAAACATCATTTGAGAAGGAAAAATAACTATAATAAGCATACACTAATTTATTCTTAATATATATATGCTCTTTTCTTTTTCATATATTTAATTATTTAAATATTCTAGACAAATAAGCTCTACTTGGTTTCTCAAAATCAAATTGACAGGGGATCAGTTCAGGAATTAAAAATAAAGGTTTGCCACACCTCATGTTTGGTAGTAGGATGGTAACTGTTGTGTTTCAAATTAACACAATATTAGGAATATTCCATGTTGTTGTTTTAATTTTTTATTAAAAATGTTACTGGGCAGATATCTCTTCATTAATGAATGTTGTATACTACCTACCCCTTCTTGCTCACATATGCAGTACAACAGTCACTTCAGTGAGTTACTGGGGAGAAACTTTGGGCTTCATGCTACAAAAATTAGCTCACTACTAAATGGTCTAACCATGCCTTAACTAGTGTGTGGATTGGTTGGAGACTTGGCATCGCTTGAACCAGAAGAGGATTTCTGTCTTCAGTGTAATGCTACTGGAAACCATGGTCATTGTAGACTTCAAGTGTCTATTTGTCAAAAGAGATAGGCTTTCCATCTTATTATTGTTCAGAAGGGGAAAAAAATGTACACATGTTTAAGTGCTGCCAAACATTGAAATCATTCTTAATCCAAAGGATCTCAACAGAGGAAACTTTTCGTTTTGTAAGTTGGAATAGAAATCTTGCAATTTTGTTTCAAAAAACTTCAAGTCAAGATTAATATCGCAATGAACATTAATTCCATTTGCAGACTCTTTGTTGCCTTCTCAAATCTGGGTTTAAAGGTAAAGTAAATAGAAATTTTTGTTCCATAATTCTGAAGTCCCAGAACCATCCGTCGAATTCTTTAAGAAGTAAAAAATAACTGGAAATATTCTTGAATACGCTGACTGTAAATAGTGTCACGAGATTACATTACATTTCATTATGTACCTATACATTTTACAGATCGAACATATATTCTGATACAGTTGAACATGAAACAAGTCACATATATACCTAAGATGACACATTAATGTATGTAAAACATCAAGTAATACAAAAACAACTAATATAATAGAACTAGAGTACAAAATATAAAATATAAATTAGTTCAAAAACCGTTGAATAAAACATATCGCTTTATCATCATGAATATATACAGGATGTCCCAGGAGGAATGTGCCAGACTTCGGGAGCGTGTTCCTTATGCTAAAATATACCGATATAACCCAAAACACCTATGTCCAAAGTGGAACGGTTACGGAGATAATGGCCAGAGAAGTTTGAAACTTTGACAGCTGTTACTCACTTATTGATTAC
>Ga0123355_10007369_pt1 | contig 16481 bp, 16 predicted proteins | sample TergutEmb28metaG_3_FD_89872 | JGI IMG/M metagenome (GOLD analysis project Ga0123355, IMG submission 89872) | Embiratermes neotenicus P1 segment gut microbial communities from Petit-Saut dam, French Guiana - Emb289 P1 | ecosystem: Host-associated > Arthropoda: Insects > Digestive system > Gut ...
ATTACGGAGAAGATATCTCGTTGCCGTCAGACCCTGGAGAAAATTCAGCCGGGTTGCACCCTGCCCCGCACGCGCAAAAAGAAGAAGTAGGTTGTAATGTTATTTGCCAGACACTACACTAGCTCCGTTTCTTGCGGCTAGAGTGGAGATCTCTGTTTCCCTTCCATTCGTGTGCCTTCATGTCGATTTTCCGCCCGCGAAAGCGCACGCCTTCCGCCTCGAGCCGCAACCGTTGTTCGATCGCCGCATCCCCGGTAAGCTTGATCGCGCCTCCCGCACCGAGCACGCGCTGCCACGGCAGCCCGTAGGTGCGCCGAAGGACGCGCGCCACCAGCCGCGCCGCGCCCGGAAGCCCCGCCGCCCGGGCCACTCCTCCGTATGTGGTTACCTTTCCGCGCGGGATAGCGCGAATCGCCTGCTCGATCCGCAAGCGCCTCGCGCCCGAGCGATTAAGATTGTTCTTCTGCGATGTGCCGCGGCCTTTTCGCTTCAATGGTGTCTGAGCTCCAGCGGCAGCCGGCAGGAAACCCCGGGGTGTCCCATTCTAAGCAGGAACCCGCCTGGGGAGGGCTGGCGTGCGCCTCCCGGTAAGAATCTCCGGCCTTCAGGCGGGGGAGGATGCCAATTCTAAAGCATGTGCGACTCGCTATATCTATGCCACTGTCCGAAATGCTTCGAGCGCATGGTACTCCGAGTCGTGCACTTCAAACACTGTCAGCAGCTTGGTTACCTGCAGCAGATCTCCGACGCGACGCGTCAGATTCGCCAGCTTGATCGTGCCTCCAGCGGCGTGTGCCGTCGTGTGCAGCGCAACAAGCGTACCCAAGCCCCCGGAATCGATATAGTTCACTTCGCCCAGATTCAGCACAATGCGCTTCTGGCCATCGGCGATCGCTTTCTTGACTTCATCCCGCAGCAGCGATGACTCGTCGCCGAACACAATCCGTCCACTGCAGCTGATCGCCAGAATTCCATCCACAGTTCGCTTCGCCAGCTTCAATTGCATCGAGACCCTCCATCGCGGCCCGCTCGAGACAAGCTTCGCCCCAGCCGCATCCGCTCATTTGACGATGCACCAGCCTATCGCTTGCCACGCTGCTTCGCAAGCGACCGGACGTCGGCTAGGATTCTGTGACCTCCCTGGTGATGTCTACGGGCCCGCAGCCTTCTCGCAATCCCGTATAATCGTCTCTTCGCCCTCATGAGTTACACGGTCCTGGCTCGCAAATACCGTCCGCAGAAGTTCTCCGAGGTCATCGGACAAGAGCACGTTACGCGCACTCTGCAGAACGCTATCGAGCAGGGACGCACCGCCCACGGCTACATCTTCAGCGGCCATCGCGGCATCGGAAAGACCACGGTCGCGCGCATCCTGGCGGCAGCGCTGAACTGCCGATCCCAGGATCACCCCGTGCCCGAGCCCTGCGGCGTGTGCGAATCCTGCACTGAAATCCGCGCAGGCAACTCCGTGGACGTCATCGAAATCGATGCTGCCACCAACCGCGGCATCGACGAGATTCGCGAACTCCGCGAAGCCGCCCGCTACCGTCCGGCCCGCGACCGCTTCAAAATCTACGTTCTCGACGAAGCTCACCAGATTACCGACGCGGCCTTCAACGCACTGCTCAAGACGCTGGAAGAGCCGCCGGATCACATCGTGTTTATGCTGGCGACGACGCAGCCCGAGGACATTCCGCAGACGATCCGCTCCCGCTGCCAGCACTTCAGCTTTCGCGCCGTGAAATTCGACCAGATTGTTGGCCAGCTCCGCGATCTCGTCACGCGCGAAAAAATCGAAGCAGACGACGGTGCCCTTGCCTTGCTGGCTGAAGCCGGCGATGGCTCGATGCGCGACGCGCTTTCGATACTTGATCAGGCGATCGCATCGTCAACCGGCAAGCTCACTGCCGATTCCGTTCGCAATCTGGTTGGCGCCGCGCCTGCGCACATTCTCGAAGAGGTGTTGCAGGCCGTCGCGGCAGGGAAGAGCGATGAAATCCTCCGCCAAGTTGACCATCTCCTCAGCGAGGGACATAGCCCTGCGCACTTTGCCCGCCAGATGGTCCGCTTTCTGCGCAATGCAACGGTGGCGAAAATCGCAGGAAAAGATTCCACGCTTCTGCAGATTTCGAGTGATGAGCGCGAGCGCATCGACCGCGTTGCGGAGTTATTCGGGGAAGAAGACCTAACCCGCCATTTACAAATCATGCTCCGCACCCATGGCGAGCTTGGCTACAAACAGGAGCAACGCTTCCACCTTGAGCTCGGCTTGCTGAAAATGTCGCATGCCCAGAGGCTGATCCCGATTGAGCAGTTGCTCGCCGACGTAACCACAAGTCCAGGAGCGAGTTCTCAGAAGCCCCCGGCCAGACCGTCGATCGTCGGCAGCCAGCCGGCCGATCCACGCCGCTCCGAAGCTCCAGCGCCACGCTCGAACTTCGTCAGCCCGTTTGCCGCCGACTCCGCCCGCAAGGGCACACCGCGTCAGGAAGATTCCACGAGTCCGGTTGCGCCGGCGGGACCGCGGGTTGTCGGCCAATCCAGCCCGCCTGAACCGATCATTATGGGCTCGGCCGCGCCGGCACCGCAGCGCGAGGCAGAGCCGATCGATCTGAAGGATACGGGCTCCCAGGCTCCGCCTGACCCGGTTGCAGTTCCCGCAACTGAGCCGGCGTCCAAAGTGGATGTGCAGTCGTCACCCGTCCCGGCTGAACAAATGGAGAGGCTGCAAATAGCCGTCCTCGAAGCGCTCACCGACGCGAACCAGCGCATCCTTGCCTCCATGCTCTCCTCCGGCGAGTGGAGCGTCGAGGGGAACGAGTTTGTCATTCAAGTTACGGAATCGCAGACGGTCGTCGACATGTCACTTGGTCCGGAGGGAAAGCGCATCGCCATCGCTGCCGCCAGCGGGGTTTTAGGCCGCGCCATGAAACTAAAAGTCATTCCCGGGTCAGCAGTGGCATCGCAAGCGAAGAAAAATGGCGCGCCACGCCATGCCGCCGGTCCTGGTGGACGCGGCCGTGCAGAACAAGATCCCGTTGTGCGCCGCATACAGGAAAAATTCGGTGCCCAGATTCGTACGGTGATTGATTACCGGGAGAAGAGTTGAAGACCAACGTTTCAAAGTCTTCAGTGTTCGAAGGTTTCGAAGAGGAAGACTCGGACTTTGAAACCGTGAACTTTGAAACCCTGAAACTTTCGTAAAACGAGGTACTATGGGCGGTTTCAATCTCCAAGAACTGATGTCGCAGGCAAAGTCGCAGTATGACGCCCTGCAAAAGAAAATGCAGGAAACCGTCGTCGAAGCCACTTCGGGCGGTGGCGCCATCACCGTAAAGATGGACGGCCGCAAGCAGTTACTCAGCCTGCGCATCGATCCCGAGGCGCTGAGGTCGGGTGATGTTGAAATGCTTCAAGACCTGGTTCTTGCTGCCGTCAACGAAGCCGCTCGAAAAGTCGATGCCCAAATGCAATCCACAGTCGGCGGCATGCTCGGAGGCCTCGGCATCCCTGGACTCTAATCAACTCGTCGCGTCCGATACTTGTTGTCCATCATGACCCCGAGCTTGTCGAAGGGGAAGACATATGCAATCTCTCTGCAACACGAAACAGTATCGTTTGCAACAGGTGCTCCCACTGACGATCTACCTGCTGCTGGCAGGCCTAACCTTTGCCCAAAGTCCGACTCTATCCCAGAAAGATGCCCCCATGACCCATCAGGCATCCGGATCCTTCGACGTGAAAGTGACTCCGCAGGACGATAAGTCCGGCGACCCGCTCCTTGGCCGCATGTCGCTCGACAAGCAATACTACGGCGACCTGGAGGCCACCGGCACGGGCCAGATGCTCACCGCCGGCACCGCCGTCAAAGGCTCCGGCGCTTATGTCGCGATCGAAAAAGTTGCCGGATCTCTGAAGGGCCGCACCGGGACTTTTGTTCTCCAACACACTGGATCGATGACCGGTGGAAACTTTCATCTTGACGTCACGGTCGTCCCGGATTCCGGCACGGGGCAGTTAGCCGGCATCACCGGCAAAATGAATATCACCATCGCCCACGATGGCAAGCATTCGTACGACTTCGAATACACTCTGCCCAACGCACAGTGATCTTCCTGAATCGTCGTCTTGAGCACAGGAACGGCCTATGCGGTAAAGTTGCATAGGTTCTTCGCGTCGCTCAGAATGACAATCGGGAAGTTGAGGAACAACAAAGAATGTCGAAATTTGCCGAACCGATGTCGCGCCTGATCGATGAGCTCAAGAAGCTCCCGGGGGTTGGAACCAAGACCGCGCAGCGTCTTGCCTTTCACATTCTCCGATCAAGCGACGAAGATGCTGAAGCCCTGGCGGCTGCTGTGCGTGACGTGAAAGCCAGCCTGCGCCTCTGCTCGGTCTGCAATAACATCACTGACATCGACCCGTGCGTGTATTGCACCAGTCCAACCCGCAATCAGCGCCTGGTCTGCGTTGTGGAAGAACCCACTAACATCGCCGCCATCGAAAAGAGCAAGTATTTCAACGGAGTCTTCCACGTGTTGCATGGTGCGATTTCGCCACTCCACGGCATCGGGCCGGAACAGCTCCGCATCTCGAACCTCCTCTCACGCGTCGAGGCCGGCAGTGTTGACGAAGTCATCGTGGCGACGAATCCAACCGTCGAAGGGGAAGCCACAGCGGTCTACCTCTCCCAGCTGCTCAAGCGGGCACGGGTCAAAGTGACGCGCATCGCGATGGGTATTCCCGTTGGCAGCGACATCGAATACACCGACGAAATCACAATGCTCAAAGCCATGGAAGGCCGCAGAGATATGTAAGGCCAGTTCGCTTCGGGCCTATCTAGTTCCTGGATCGGCAAGGTGTTGGCGCGTTTCCCACGTCGGAGCGCGCCAGGGCACTCCGTCGAACGAATCTTGCCCTCGGCGTCAAAGTGTGGTGCTGATGCTGGCCATGGTTTGGGGGGGGATGTGTGAAGAGAAGACCAGTAAAATCATTAACGTTGCGACGGAACCTGCGGCTTTCCTTCAATGTGGGGCGGCGCGGTGTCTATGTTTCTGCGGGAAGAGGGGAATCAACACGAAACTTCGGGCTCGAGGAAGACATTTTCCTCCTCCTCCGTGGCAGTCAATCCCTCGGGCAACGTCCCGCGATTGTACTCCGCCATGCGATTCTTCCACTTCAGGAATTCGGTGATGCTCTGGGGTTCGATGCGCACCTCGACCCGGCGCAGGCTGGCAAGCAGCAGATTCATCTCGTAGCGGAATCCCACGGCCATGCGCAGATTCTTCGCCGATCCATGCAGCATCGCGATTCTCCCACGCCGGTACTCAAGTAGCCCCCAGCCCGCAGGCAGTTCCTCAATCCTGACCAACGCGGGAGGCGTCAGATAGAACCGCTCGCTGCCCACGCCTTTCTCCGGCTTCAAACGAAATGGCTTCTCGCGATCTGCGAGAAAATCAGCGCGGGTCACCTTGCACTCGACCAGCACCGAATGGCACGCCTGCTTCCATCCAATGGCATCGGGCATCTCCCCGCTGACGCACGCCTGCTCCGACAGGACCACACCACAACGGTACGACCGCAGCCAGCGCACTGCCTTTTCCACCAATTGAGCGTGAGTCATAGATGCCTGAATTTGTATCTCGGGATCCCTGTGGAGAGAAAGTACCTGAGCGGCTTCAGGCGTGGGAAACGGCCTTCATCGGTCTCACCACAACCGGTCGCCGTAAAACGGACTCCAGAAGATAACGCTCCGCGGCTACGGACTGCGCCGTCGGCGTCCCGTCTCGATAACCCTCGGCTTCAATGACCAGCGCCTCATTCTTTCCGAGCACCGCAGGTTTCCGCAGAAACCCGTTCGTCCGACGGCTAGGATTTCTCGGCTGGGCTGCGTTCTCAATCTTGACTCTCCGGACGTGCCCATCGTGCGCAATATCGAGTGCGTTCGCCAGCCGCAGCACCGCCACAAGCTGAATCGTCGTTTTCTGCTCCGGGGGCAACAGGTCCCGCAGGAGCTTATGTCCACGCGTGGGTAACGCTCCGCAATGGAATCGCGCCACCACCGCCGCGCGCCGCATGTCCTCTTCCTTCCACCCCAGTGGTGTAGCGTGTTTTTTGATAAGGTCGAGTGATTCCTTGTGGTGTCCCTTGTTCCCGTGGACTTTCCCCACATCGTGCAGAAGCGCAGCGGCGTAGAGGCTCGACCGGGCATCGCCCGATCCATTTCTTTCCGGCAGAGAAGGCGACTCTGCCGCACGGTACAATCCCAGAGCGATCAGTCCGTCGTAAATTTCCAGTGACAGCCGCGCCACACGCTCGGAGTGCGCAAAGTCCGGATCGAGCGCTTTCGCCCACAGCTTCATGCGCCGTGTAGCGATAGCTTCGATCTGTTTGCCTTGCGGCAATCCCGCGCGCCACACCGCCCACAGCGACTCCGGACCGACGGTTTTTCGTCGGTACTCATCGATTCGTTTGGTGCGCTCCTCAGTAATACGCTCGTGCCAGCTCTTGCGCGAAGCCTGGTCGGGGAATATCTGGCAAGACAGAGCTGTTGACCATAAAACGTCCAGATCGTGGACTTCCCCCAGAAGATCCTGCAGGTGCTTCAGATCGTCGCTCCAGGCCTTGTGCTCGGCTGGCAGAAAATTCTCCACGATGTAGCGAAAGCGCTTGATTCGGATCCGCAAGGTGTGGAACGCCACCTGGGACCGCGTGCGCAAAGCGGTTACGTGCAACTGGCGGGCGGTCGTCCAGCGCTCAAGCGCGAGGTGCTTGAAAACGGCGCTACCCATGCGAATTCTGGTTGCCCGCTGGGGCAGAGACTTACTCCATTGCCGCCATTGCTTGCGGTCAAATTCTTCAAGTGCTGCTCGAGCATTTCGCTTGTGCTCGGTTTCACGTTGCTGGAGGATTTCCAGGAGAGCCCGAGCAGGGTCTGGAAACGCGGTTGGCTCTGGCTCATCCGTGGGCAGAACCGACGGACTACCCTCTGCAACTGTGTCAGCCTGCGGCGCGGATGTGACTACCTGATCTACCCGAGCCGGAGCAACCGCAAGCTTGTCCATCCACTCCATCATGATCTGAACGTCGCGGAGCGCGCCGAGCTGTTGAAACAGGCGCTTCCCTGCCTTTTTCATCGCCTTCCAGTCGCGGTCCGGATCCATGGCCATCATGCCGTCGGCCATCGAACGGCAGCGGCGTAGCGAGACTCGCAGGTCGTGCACCGGATCGGCGCTGAAGTCACTCGATACGTTGTCACACTCGTCGAGCACGCGAAGCATCCAGTAGCGCAGTCCGGTTGGTTTCGAGATGGTTTTCATTCTCAGTCACTGGGCGAATTCTCTCGCCAAGGGAACCATTTTACTGAAGTTGGCTGCTGGTTCGGAGGTTCAATTGTTGCTCGACCGGCCACCTTCGTTGGACTGACGACCATCTCGCGCGCCAACGCTCAGGTTCTCGGGGAGCGATCTCGACGGCGAAAACGCCATCAGCAAAAGAATCTCCAGTCGTTTCGTGCAAGTACCTCCGTAACGTTTTAGGGGCGTACCCTTCGTCTCAACCTTTAGGAGCAAATCTGTCTTTTCGAGGTGTTCATCTTTCCCGGCCCAGATACATCGCAAGGAGCGCGGGCTTGCAGGGAGCCGACGTTGCCAAGCAGATTAAACAGCTTGGCCGCGACGGCAAGCTGGGCGGCACAATCAAGATCGATGAAGTGAAGTCGCCAACCCCGTTGACCGAGACGTCAACCTCGCGCGCCAGATCGCAGCGCAGACCCTAGACCCCGGAGTTCAAGCAGTGGTTGAATGATCCGCGGAAACTGTCACAGCTGATTGCGGCTACAGAAGGCGCCAGCGGCGGCGGTTTGGCCAAGCCTCGGCGGACGGAACTCGAAGTTCTGAACTCCGCCCCAGGGACAGACCTCAGGAGTGCGGTGGCGAGAGAAGTGTACAGAACCAGCGTTTCAAGGTTCAACGTTTGGCGCTGCTAGAGAAAGGCCTCCGCAAACTGCGGAGGCCTCGGTCTTTCAAACTTCGAACCTCGAAACTTTGAAATCTGGCTTCTACTTCACTTTCAAGAAAATAATCGCCAGCGTGTACAGAGCCAGCGACTCGATCAGAACCAGGCCCAGAATCAGGGCAAACTGAATTCCAGGACGCGCGGCAGGATTGCGGGCCAGCGACTCGGTGGCAGCGGCGACGGCCTTGCCCTGAGCCAGGCCGCAGACGGCGGACGCAATCGCCATCGAAAATCCGGCGGTGATCGCGATCCAGCTCGCTTCGCTGGTGCCTCCGCCTTGTGCGAATGCCGGCGCCGCAAAGCACAGTGCCGACAGGATCATAAAGAAACGGCTGAGTTGACGCATTGGGTGTTGCTCCTTGTATGAAGTTGCCGCCAGTGGGTGGTTGACGCCGTACCGTGCAGACGCCCTCACGCTGACAGCCGGTGGCCAGTGGCCAGTTGTCCGTGGTCAGCGACTCTGTCTGACCACAGGCAACCGATCACCGTCCGCGGAGATCTCTCCGAAGCAAACTGACGCTTGTTTCCTGGCACCTTTTCCCCGCTTCTAGTGTTCCTCCGACACTGCCCCCGACACGTAAATGATCGACAGCAACATGAACACGTAAGCCTGAAGAATCGCGACCACGATATGCAGCCCGCTGAAAAGAATTGGAATGCCGATCGGGATCATGGAGAAGAACACCAGAGTAATCAAATCGCCGGCAAAAATGTTGGCCCACAGACGTACCGTCAGCGAGAGCAAGCGCGCAAAGTGGCTGACCAGCTCGATGGGGAGCATGAGGGCCGCAAGCAGAATGCGCGCAATCAGCGGCATACCCTCCATCGGCGGACCAAAAAACTGCAGAAGGTACTTAGGTCCGGCATGCTTGAATCCCTGCGCGTGGTAATAAATAAAGGCGCAGATGGCGCAACCCAGGGGCACGACCGGAAAGCCTGTTGGTGAGTCAAATCCGGGAATCAGCCCAATCAGATTGCAAAGGAGAATGAAGATGAAAATAATGGCGAAGAACGCCGTGTAGGGCTCGCTGTGATGGCCGATGATCTCCTGGCTCTGGCCCAACACAAATCCCTCGATGCCTTCGAAGGTATGCTGCAACGCGCCGGGCGACTCTACCGAAAGCCGCGACCGGAGCAGCAGAAAGATCGCCAGCAGAAAGAAGAAGACCAGCAGTTCCATGGCGAACGAGTTCGTAATGGGTGCCGACGGATACTTGGGAGGAATGTGCAGCAGGTGCAGGAGCGCGTTGACCGGCCCGGCGAACCACGCATTCAAGATCTTGGTAAACCAGAGTTGTTCCGGCATGAAAACGGTTGCCTTTGGGTGCGCCATTTCCGGCGCGTTCTGTCCCCCAGAAGCGGGGACTATTGTCGGTAGTCCCTAGTCCCCACGCGTCAAAGCTCGATACACCTCGTAGACCGCTTCGCAGGCAATCGCACCCACGGGCAGAAACAAGCCCACAAACAGCCCCCTGAGGCTCGCGGGAAAACTGGTTAATATAGCATACGCAGCCCCTCCCAACAATACGTACCGCAGCAGGAACCGTGCCACGATCCCTTTTCCGGACTGGGGTTTACCGGTATTTGTGACACGATCAGCGAGGCCGGTCACGCCGCTTTTCAACCACTGAAAGTTCAGGTAGGCAGTGACCGATCCGAGCAGGAAGCCGAGGGCAGCGCGAGGCCCGAACTGCCACAGGGCGGCAAGTGTGAGCACCGGCGCAAGCACAAGCATGAAGTTTCGAATCCGCGGCAGTGCGGCCGCGTAGAAGCTGTCAGGGGGAGGAAGTCCGGAGCCTTCGATCTGGGTTTCGGGGATTGGAGGCTCGTCGCTCATTTGCGGTTCGGAAGCACGCGGGTTCGAGCAAGCCATCTCCGTAGAAGCTTACTTCGTGTCGCGCAACACGGTGCGGATCAGCTCGATCAGTCCCGCCGCGGTGCCCAGAAGCAATCCGACGACGCTAATCCAATGGGTGTCGAGCCAACGGTCCAGCAGTGCTCCAATCAGATACCCGGCGACGGTCCCGGCTGGAAGCATGAAGGCGATCTGGCTATACCGGCCAAACTGCACCCACGGGCTCTTCTTCTTATTATTCGAATTATTATTCGAATTCGAATCGGAGGACATGACTGCGGACGCGTCACGGATGAGACGCGCTGTAGCAATTATTGCACCATCTGGGCAACATTGGGATGCTGTACGATCCCCAGGCTCCAGTTCACCATTTGAATGAACTGATTCGGCATAATCCCAATATAGATCGTCGCCAGTCCAGTGAGCCCCAGCGCGAACCGCATCGCCATGCTGACGGGCAGTTTCTCTTCGCCCTTTTCCGGCTGCCGCATAAACATGGCGTTGGCGATCTTCAAGTAGTAATAAAGCCCGAAGACTGAGTAGAGCACGCCGAGCGCGGCCAGAACGTAGTGGCCGGATTCGATCAGGCCGAGGAAGATAAAGTACTTACCCCAAAAGCCCGCGAGCGGCGGAATGCCGGCCAGCGAGAGCATAAACACCAGCATGAGCACAGCTTCGACTGGCGCACGTGAATAGAGACCGTTCAGATCATCGAGTTCATCGCCAATCACGTTGCGATGTCGTAGCAAAGTGATCACGGCGAACGCACCCAGGTTCATGAAGGTGTAGACGAGAAGATAAATCAGGATGCCTTTAATCCCATTGGCGTTCGGTGCCAAGGCGGTCCCGGCAATCAGGCCCAGCAGCATGTACCCAACGTGCGCGATCGAGGAATACGCCAGCAACCGCTTGGTATTGTTCTGCGTAAGCGCGGCAAAATTGGCGCCGGTCATCGTAGCAACGGAGACGAAGACCAGGATTGGCACCCACACGTTCCGCATCGAAATCAGCCCGCAGGGATGGAAGGGGCTGCCAATCAGAATGCGGAACAGCATCGCCCAGCTCGCAGACTTCACCGCAACGGACATGAATCCGGTGATCGAAGTCGGTGCACCCTCATACGCATCGGGCGCCCATTGGTGGAAGGGAATCGCAGCGATCTTGAACAGCAGGCCGGTAACCGTCGTTGCCAGCGCGATAATCGCCACGGGCTTGTATTGCGGGTCAAAAACCCTGTGAATCAGTTCGGCGTGAATGGCCGCCAGGTTCGTGCTGCCGGTCAGTCCGTAGAGAAGCGACAGCCCGTAGGCAAAGATTCCCGAGGAAAAAGCGCCCAGCAGCAGATACTTCAGCGCCGCCTCATTGGAGCGCCGATCGCGCCGCAAGAATCCCACCAGCACATACGTCGAAATCGCCATCAGTTCCAGGCCGATGAAGATCAGCACAATGTCGAAGCCTGCAGCCATGCACATCATGCCCGCGACGGCCAGCAGCATCAATGCGTAATACTCCCCGTGATTCTCGCGCTCGGTTTCCAAGTAGCGCACCGACATCAGAATCGCAATCGCAGTGCCCGCCAGAAACAGATAGAAGAAATAAATCGCGGTGCGGTCAATCACCACTGTATTCAGCATCCCGGCCACACCCGGGCGATCTCCCAGCCAGAGCTGAACTTTGTAGACTCCCGCCGCAGAGAAGCATACCCCGATGAACGCGGTCACCGCATTGGCCCACTTCATGTCGTCGGGCAGCATGAGGTCGATCAACAGGATGCCGAGCGCAAACAGCGCCAGCAGCGTGATCGGCAACGCCAGCAGGTAGTCAGTCCAGAGCACTATTGATTCCCCTTTGGAGCATTAACGGGTGCACGAGCGGAGGCGTGCGGCGTGGTGGCGGGTGGACCAGGAGTGGGATAAGTGGCTCCTTGCGATGCCGAAGTTCGCATGGCATCCGCCGTGGTTTCCGCCCTGGGGCCGCCGTTCTGCACGGTCGCCACGACGTTGTTTACAGGTTGTTCCAGAATCTGCAGGAAAGGCTTGGGATACAGGCCGATCCAGAACGCCATAATCAGCAGAGGCACAAACGTCGCCACTTCGCGCGGCGTGAGATCGTGCAACCTCTCATTCTTCGGATTGGTCACCGTGCCAAAGAACACGCGCTGGTACAGCCAGAGCAGATAGGCGGCCGCCAGAACAACCCCGGGCACCGCCCACGCCGCCCACCTCCAGTTCACCATGAACGTTCCCAGCATGATGTAGTATTCGCCGATGAACCCATTGAGTAGAGGCAGCCCCATTGACGAAAGGAACATGATCATCGTGATCGTGGCGTAAACCGGCATCACATTCGAAATGCCGCCATACTCGGCGATCTCGCGGGTGTGGCGGCGCTCATAGAGAATGCCGACAATCAAGAACAGCGCCCCGGTCGAAACCCCGTGATTGATTTGCTGCAGCACCGATCCGCTCAGTGCAAGTGGCGTGAGCGCAAAGATGCCGAGCGTGCAAAAGCCCAGGTGGCTCACCGAAGAATAGGCCACCAGCTTCTTCATATCCTTTTGCATCAGCGAGACCAGCGCGCCATAGAGGATGGCGACGATCGAGAGGAAAATCATCCATCCTCGAACCGTCAGGTGCAGGAAGGTGGCCGGATTCGACATCACTTGCGGAAAGAAGGGAAGCGAGAAGCGGATGAATCCGTACGTTCCCATCTTCAGCAGAACGCCGGCCAGAATGACTGAGCCTGCCGTTGGCGCTTCCACGTGCGCGTCCGGCAGCCAGGTGTGGAAGGGGAACATCGGCACTTTGATAGCAAAGGCGAAGAAAAAACTCAGGAACAGCAACGTCGCGGCATAGGGCCCGTAGTCCGAATAAATCTTCGGCGCGGTCTGGTACAGGGCTTCCAGGCTGAAGGTGTAGACCCCGGTGACTCCGTGATGATGGAAGTACAGAAACAGGATGCCCAGCAGCATCAGCACCGAACCAGCCAAGGTGTACAAGAAGAACTTGATGGCCGCGTAAAGCTTCCGCGGCCCGCCCCAGATGCCAATCAGCAAGTACATCGGCACCAGCATGGCTTCCCAGAACACAAAGAAGAGGAAGAAATCGAGCGCCATAAAGACGCCGAGCATCCCGGTCTGAAGTATGAGAAACCAGATGTAGTATTCCTTCACGCGGTTCTCGATCGCCGTCCACGATGAGAGAATCGAAATCCAGCCCAGCAGCGTGGTCAGCATGATGAGCAAGAACGAAATGCCGTCGATGCCGAGCACGTATCCGGCTCCGATCGAAGGAATCCAGTTGTTCGCCGAGCCCTCGACGAACTTGAAGCCCGGCTCGAAGCGCAGTTCCCAGAAACGCGGCACCAGCGGCATCGAAACCAGGAAACCGGCGAGCGCAAAGATGTTGGCGATCCAGCGAATCGCCTCCTTGTTCTCCTTCGGAACAAACAGGAGCAGGAGTGCGCCTACAAGCGGGGTGAAGAGGATGATGGAGAGAATGTGAGATTGCATAATCAGCAGTTCTCGAACAGCGAGCAGTTCGCAATTGGCAATGGGCGTTTAGCACTCGACTTTTCGGGCCGGGGACCAGCCGCCGCTAAATGCCAGGCGCCAATTGTTCACTGCTATCGATACATGTAATAAAACACGATCCCAACCAGCCCCGCGGTCATCACCAGCGCATACCACTGCACCAGCCCCCACTCGAGCAGGCGCGTGGGATAACTGAACATGCGGGCCAGAATCGCCGGTCCGTTGACTCCAACGCCGTCAATGATCCACTTGTCCCACCAGCCAGATACGGTAGCAGTGAGGCGCGTGAGCCAACCGGCAGCGTTGACCGCACCATCGATCACATGGGTATCAAACCAGGAACTCGCTTCGCCCAGTCCCATAACCCCCAGCCGAACATCACCCAGCTTGCGGCGGCCGGTGAACACGTAGTCGTATCCTTCGTCGACGTAATATTTGTTCAACAGCGCGTCGTAAACCGGCGGCGCTGCCGCTCGGATCGGTTCCGTATAGCCTTTGCCGGCATTCCTGTAATAGTAGGAAGCGGCAAACCACCCGCCAAACGCCACGGCGATGGAGGCCAGCATCAGCCCGAATTCGAGTGTGCGGTTTCCTTCTTCTGCCGGCACGGATTCGGCAGATTCAATATGGTTTGCGAACACCGGCTCAAGATATTTCCCGAAGCGGTTCGATCCGCCCAGACTCGGAGACACGCCGAGATATCCCGCTGTGATGGAAAAGAACGCCAGTATCACCAATGGCACGGTCATCGAGTTGGGCGATTCGTGGATGTGGTGCTCCACCTGGTGGCTTGTGACCCGAGAGGGGCTCCAGAACGTCAGATACATCAGCCGGAACATGTAAAACGCGGTCATGATCGCGGCCACAAAGCCAAGCAACCAAAGATAGGGACTCGACTTCCATGCCTGCCACAGGATTTCATCTTTGGAGAAAAAGCCCGCCAGCCCTGGGATTCCGGTGATTGCCAGTGTCGCAATGAACATCGTCCAGTAAGTCGTCGGGATGCGGTGGCGCAATCCGCCCATGTTGCGCATGTCCTGCTCCCCGCTCATCGCATGGATGACTGACCCCGCACCCAAGAAGAGCAGCGCCTTGAAGAACGCATGGGTGAAGACGTGAAATGCCCCCGCGGCAAATGCGCCCACGCCTAGCGCGAGAAACATGTATCCAAGTTGCGAGACGGTCGAATAGGCCAGCACGCGCTTGATGTCGTTCTGTACCAGTCCGATCGACGCGGCGAAAATCGCAGTGAGAGCGCCAACGATCGCAACCACTTTCATCGACCCGGGAGCCAACACAAACAGCGCGTTCGATCGCGCCACCATGTACACACCTGCCGTCACCATCGTCGCGGCGTGGATTAACGCGCTTACCGGAGTCGGTCCTTCCATCGCGTCCGGCAACCACACATAAAGCGGAAGTTGGGCTGACTTGCCGCAGGCTCCGACGAACAGAAGCAGAGTCGCAGCTGTGATGATCGGGTCGCCTACGTGGAAGTGTCCGCTGCGCGCTAGCTGATTCACATCGATGTAGCGCAGCGACCCGAAATACCAGGCGATGAAAAACATCCCCAGGATGAAGCCGGCGTCACCAATACGGTTGGTGATGAAAGCCTTATTCGCCGCGTCGCTGGCCGACTTTCGCTGAAAGTAAAATCCAATCAGCAGATAAGAGCACAGCCCCACTCCCTCCCACCCCACAAACATCAGCACGTAGTTGTTGGCAAGGATCAGGGTCAGCATCGAAAACATGAAGAGGTTGAGGTACCCGAAGAACCGGTAATACCCACTCTCGTGCGCCATGTACCCCAGCGAGTAAATATGGATCAGCATCCCGACCCCGGTGACAAACAGGAGCCATATGCTTGATAGCGGATCAAGCAGGAATCCTGCGTCTGCCTTGAACGACGCTTGCGACCCATCTTTTGTGAGGTAGTTGAAGTGTCCGGTGTCAGTGCCCAGCCAGGTGTAGACGACCTTCTCGAAAGCCTGGTGATCGTGGGTCTCGGCCCACGTATTGTATTGTCCAACCGCCCCGCACGCCATCACAAAGGCCAGCGCGACCACGCCCACACAAACGGCGCTCACGGCCTGTTTGCTCAATCGCCGCCCGAAGACAAACATGATGGCGGAGCCGATCGCCGGCAGCAGCGGAATCAGATAGATGTGATCAAGAAATAACATTCGGCACCCAGCACTCACCCCGCGAGCTAGCACCTGGCTGGTGCATTTAGCCGGCCCGGATAGGTGCTGAACAAGTCACCGCGCCGCCATGGCTGAATGCTAAGTGCCAGTTGCTAACTGCTGCCTTTCACCACTTCAACAAATTCACTTCATCCATATTGACCGTCTCCTTGTTGCGGAAGAAGGCGATCAAAATACCGAGTCCGACAGCGGCTTCCGCCGCGGCGTCGGTGATCACGAAAATCGCAAATACCTGCCCATGTAACGCACCCGGCCCGTAGATGCCTTGCCAATAGCGCGAGAATGCCACCAGGTTCAAGTTGACAGCGTTGAGAATCAGTTCAATGGACATCAGTACAATGACGACATTCCGTCGCGTCAGCACACCGATTACGCCCAGCAGAAACAGCGCCGCCCCCAGAACCAGATAGTGCAGCGTCGAGATTTGCAGCATTGCATCCATATACATTCCGGTCGACTGACCATCCACTAGCGCCTAATCCTGGCCGCTAGCGCCTGCCCTTCAAATCCTCTTCTTCGCCATCACCACGGCTCCGATGATCGCCACCAGCAGCAGCAGGGAGGCGATCTCGAAGGCGAACATGTAAGTCCCGTGAACGCGGTCAAACAACAGATTCGCCACGCCCTGGGTGTTCTGCATTTCCTGATAAGACACCCGGCCCTGGGGGAAGAGCACGCGGCCTCGGGTCGTCGTCGTATACACGGTGATGAACAGTCCGCCCAGGGCTCCCGCGGCCACAATTCCCACCAACCACTGCTTGTTGAACTGCCGCTCCTTCATGTTGCGCTCGATGGAGATCAGCATGATCACGAACAGAAACAGCACCATGATGCCGCCCGCATAAAGAATGATCTGCACGCCGGCGACGAACGG
>Ga0123355_10007370_pt1 | contig 16479 bp, 9 predicted proteins | sample TergutEmb28metaG_3_FD_89872 | JGI IMG/M metagenome (GOLD analysis project Ga0123355, IMG submission 89872) | Embiratermes neotenicus P1 segment gut microbial communities from Petit-Saut dam, French Guiana - Emb289 P1 | ecosystem: Host-associated > Arthropoda: Insects > Digestive system > Gut ...
TTCTGTCTCCCCAGAAAAAAACAAAAAAAAAAAAAAGTTTTTTTTATTATATTAAAGTGACGCAATACGGCAGAGACAGAAAAAAAGAAATTCCCTGGTTTAAAGGGGGAGGGGGGGGGGGGGGGGGGGGGCTTATTTGTTTCGTTTCTAAAGCGTCCGAACCCGCGCTGGGGCCCACCCAGATCACCTGTCAGGCGATCACGGCGCGGGTATTTGCGTCGGGTGTAAAGCTGCAGAGACTTGATCTGTTGTCGAGACACAGAGTGCATGGAGCGTACTTCGACTCCCCGATACGTATTAATGTTACGTTTTGCTTTTGAACCGTAGACACAGCGGCAGTGATGACATTTTTGGAATCGTTTTGTCCCACGTGTTTTCCTATTATTTCCCAGCACACAGCAGTGCAGTTTGTTTCAGTAATGCTTTTCGTAACAATATGTAATGAAAAACAACGAGTTTTACAAATGCTTGCGCGCCATTTGTGTAAACAGTGCAGTTCGCTTGCCTGTGTTACATCTTTCTGGGATACTAAACTATACTTGCACAAGTTTACAAGCTTCTTGTTACGTTGCTAAGTCAAACATTTCCTTCATATTGTATTAAATGTTTTTTCCTAACTTTATGGAGGCAGTACGTCTTAAGAAGCTTACAGCCGCTCAGCTGGTAATGAAACTTGTCCTTTTCACCCCTTGTTAAATAGAACCCAAAGGTTCATTACCATGAATCTCTTATTGTCGCATCTCAACATAATTGATATAGGGTCAGTTTGAATATTATCTGTCCATTTACGCTTAGGTCTTCTAAGTGGTTACTTACATTTAGATTTTTTATTAACATGTTGTCTGCCAGTGTGCCATTTAAAGACGCTGTCAATTGCTAAGACGATACAACGTCGGTAGTAGTAGAATGAGTGAGTGTGGGGCGTTGGTGGAATGGTATTGGCAGGTGAAAACCGAAGTACTTGGAGTGCCTATCCTACATGTACTGGTCCGGGATAGAAGCCGGGTGTCCGCGATGGGTGGCGAAAGAGCAGTCTTTATTTGTCTTGTCCCTCTGTGTGTTACGTTCACCTTTCATCTGATCCTTTTGGTATCTCATGAAGAGCAACTGATGTACGTTTCAGTGTGTTACACTTTTGCACCCACACAGACAATTTGTGCTGTTTGCTGCACCACGTTCTCGAATATCCCATCAGCCAGAACGTTTTCAGAAGGAACCTTAACGGTGGAGCTTGTGACGTAATGAGTTTAAAGGCTTTTGTGCATAGGAAAATTCACAGAAACAAACTGTGGTAGTCGTTGCCATGGTTCAGGTGTTTAGTCGCCTGCCTGCCACCGCGGAGGCTACGGGTTAGATCCCATGCCAGTCCGTGTAAGAAGATCTGTAGTGGATAAATTGGTACTAGTACAAGTTTTTATTGAAATATCATTCATGCGTTTATCACGGATGTTCTTTAATTTTAACAACTGACAGCGTCTTCAATAAAACGCACACCTAGCCAGAAGAGAAGCAATCCTGAAACGGAACTTCCTCTTGCCAAACTTACAGACTACAAAGCCGAACCCCTTATTCCAGGCTGTTGATAATTTGCTGTATGTCTTTGTCCGGTCTCTCGGTGCCGGAATATCACACCTCGAGTCATAAATCACGCAACGCGGAGTGGGTAGGACAACTGAGAGTAACGAGCGCATATCCTGGTGACTGTGATGCAGTGCGTGAACGTGGAACACGGAGGTCGCTGGAACGTGATCAGAAGCAGCGTCGAGTGCTGGCTGCAACAGACTAGGGCGGCGTTGGCGAAACTCTTTGAGGGTGCGTGCCCAAATTATCTGTAAATTTCGAAGAAATCCTTTCACGTGCCCCTGGGTATTTTGAAGAGCAAAATAAGGTCTTTGAGTCTACCATAAATAATTATTGATTACTGTTTTATTTATTACCAATGCGTATTATTTATAATTATATAATTCACAGTATAATTATTATATTTGTAATAAAGACATCGAGGAACGCGATAAGCAACAAAATATGGCAGTAACTGGGCTGCTGCTACTGCTTCCTGTTTCAAAAGCAGACTAAAACGATCTGTCTATTGTCAAGCATTGGCAGTTACTACCGGGCCGGCGCTACAACGATAGATATCATGCCAACACTTCGCACCGCTCCGATTTGTTTAAAAATGTTTCACTGCTGTGTTGTTTGGTAGCAACGTTAATTCATATGCAGTCCTTACACAGTCAGATATATGTACATATACACATGTTCTTCACAATACAGAGACGATGGTTGGGCCAAAAAGAATATGAATATTGGAACAGTAGTGGATGCCGCGTGCCAAGGAAATCTTTCCGTGTGCCATTTTGGGTACCCGTGCCGTAGGTTGGTCAGTCCTGGACTAGGATACGTGCGAGGCTACACGCTGTCACAGCAGTTTGCCTCAGCTTTCGGCTATTCTGGGATGTTACGCCGTGTTGACTGGAAAACGGTTACCGTCATTTCGGAGGACCATGTCTTCATCTTCAGGGTCTGCAGTAAAAGGAGAGTTGCTGGTCTTCTTGGGATGCTGGATACGGAAAATGAAAACACTGCAGTCCCTTCGAAATGTCAGGAACAACTTGCCCAAAGGCACAGTGTAGCGTTCCAGAAGAAGTAAATCTTCAATTAGGATATGTGCCCGCGGTGCAGTCTTCGTTGTTCATGTCTCTACAATCGTAAGCCTTACGCTGGTATTGTATCGGGCTTCAAATGTGCTTCTTTTTGCTCTACAAATCTTCGGATATATATATACAGGTGATTCAAAAGTATCCATACATGGGGCACAAAATATGGACCACCGAAAGGAACGCACTAGAATGCATGTGTTAAAGCGAGTTCGCCACGAGTGGAAGAGACGCATCCGTACGTGCTGTTAGTGTAATGGTGCCCATACAGAGGACGTTTTGTAAATAGAGAGATTATTTTCTCTATACATGGAGACTTTAGAATCGCCCTGAATATGTAAGTAGAGGTAAAATCACCCTAGAACAGGCCACGAAAGTTCAAAGGGGAGTAGAGGTATAGCCCTACTCTTTCTTTAACCTCGGCGCTAGATGAGGTGGATGGTTAGCGCCATCACCCGGCCGCTTTACCCCTAGGAAACACCCGGTACCCATTGTATAGGAGGCTAGGTGGGCCCCAGGGCCGGTCTAGACGGGTGCGGAAAATCTCGTCCCCATCGGGATTCGATCCCCGGACCGTCCAGGCCGTAGTGAGTCGCTGTGCCGACTGCGCTATCCCGCCCCCTTGTATATGTATGTATTTTGCAGAAATAAATTTTTAGCAAGTGCTGTTCTAGCAAAAGGCACAAACACGTGTATTTACGTAAGACTTTTATGGTAGTCCGATTTTAGCGACAGTTGAAGTGGGTCGACGAGTTTTAGCAAAACTAACCATATGACCACCGATTCCGGTGGTCATATGGTTTAAGGCGTAGGTCTGCGGCCGCTCGCTTGCTGGGATTGCGGATTCGAATCCCGCCGGGGGAATGAATGTCTATTGCGAGTGTTCTATGTTGTCAGGTAGAGGCCTGTGCGACGAGCCGATCACTCGTCCAGAGGAGTCCTACCGAATGTGATGTCTGAGAATGAGCTCCAAACTTCAAACATGAGGAGGTCTAGGCTCACTATGACTGTCCAGCCATGGGGGGAGGGGGGCAGTATCAGGTGTAATTAAACACCCCAATTGCGAGAGCGCTGAAAACAGCTGTCGTGAAAGGCCCGTTATAAAAGTAAGGGTGTCCGTGTCCACGTCATGAAGGCACATGTGAGGGAGTAGAAATATACGAGTACCTCCACTCATTCTCAAACTCGGTACTAGGTGGAGGTGATTGTTCAACATTACACCCCGACTGCTTTTACCCCTGGAAAGAATCCCGGTACCCATTGGATAGGAGGCTAGGTGGGGTGCAAAGCCCATCTGAACGTTTGGGAGAGGGGAAAGTCTTTTACCCTTGCTGGGTTTCGATGCCTGGACCGCCAGTCCCTTATCTGAGTCGCTATATCGACTGATCTACCCAGGGTCACAGTTTCATTATAACATGTCAAGAAACCACGATAGAAGGACGCTAAGGGTTTTGGATTAGGTGTGGTGGCATGGTGGGGAAGATCTTTCCGTATATTGCGCGCAGTTAAATGCACAGGCAGATCCTAGTACAGCTCCTGAAGTCTGCTGTGTTCTTTGTGTTAGTTTTACTGTGGCAGCGATATTGTAGGTGCTGATGATGACGTCAATGGCGATTAAAGTATTCTGCGAACTTACCGCCGTGTCGACTGGTAAATGGAAAAGTGCAAGAGGAGTGGACTGCTTGTCCCTGAAGAAGAAGGTAATTAGATGGTTCAAAGCGTCGGTAAATATTTACCAGTCGAGACGGCATAACGTCTTAGAAGACTTAGAGTTTTTGTTATTATTATTGTTATTTGAGTTTGTGTTTTGTCAGAACATATTAGGACTACTGATGCAGATTCCGTAAACTTTATATCTGGCGGACGTGCCTCATTATTGTACATCTTCGCCATGTTGTCAATTGTTGGCTTTAATATTTGATTTACTGTATGGTCATGTTTGTGGTCTACGTTCGTATGACATTTCGCATGTTGTTTATTATTGCTCGTCACCAAACCTGTCATGTTACAAGATGTCTGCGTTGCCGCCATTTTGTTATATCTTGTGCACAAAAACAGTTCCGTACCAAAATTTACTAATTTTTTCTAAGTCTGTTTCCCGTTCATCATTTTAGGATCTGAATCAAGAGTCACTGAAGTCGTGTCCACCTCAAAGTTTCGTGTATCCGCCATGTTGTTATGAGTGATTTTGGAGAAATAAAAAATGAAGTATTGCTGTAGTGAGGCTTCTAATGTCATAATGTTTTGTGAAAATCTGTTACAGGCTGAAATAGTAAATTCGGAATTTTAAAGTGTCGGTATGCCTAATATATGAAGTTGAATAAGAACAAGAATAAGATGGCCATTATAACCGGCCAAATCTCAAAGTCGGGAACATGAACTCCACTCAGGGAATATAACGTGTGGTGGTCACAGAAAACGTTAAGTATCTACAGACTAAATAACATGGAGGATAATTGTGGTTAGGCCTCTTTAGTTTTATTCCCGCAGTCACTTTAATTTTTGTACTTTAATATTCACAATCAAATTATTTGTGCCCCGCACTGTTAGAAATTGTATCAGCAAAATACACCTCTTTGTTATCGTCACACTTTCCTTTCAACCTGCTCACACTACTGTCTGCTAAGAAGTCCTCCACTCAGCCTGTCCTAGCTTCACGGCCTCTACTCTTCAAGTTCCACAGCTGTATGACTGATGCATGCCGAAAGGGGCACAGAATGTTCTGTTCCCATGGAGATAAAGCGGCGGTATCGTTGTAACTCTAGCTAAAAGCAAGCCGCCTCCCTTCGCGCGGTAAACACAGTCATGAAATTAATACCAGTAACCTTAAAGTTCACGCGTTCACAATGTACCACTGTACAGTACACGTACACAAGCGAAATTCTTTCTCACGTATCTTTGCATGTCTCTCCGCCGAGCATAATTTTTGATCTGGCTTCGAACCAAGATCAACGGTAACACCACCAATTGGACGCGTGGACTGAATGCGACACAAGAGACAATGGTTAGAATACGATGCACGAACAGAGCCATAAACTGCGCGTTGGTATCGACTTTATGTGCACCAATTGAAGTCAAGAGAAGGGTTTAGAAATGTCTCCGATCAGAAAGAATTTTATTTACCATTCGCAAATCTATTTCTACGTACCTGCCTGACTTATATGATTTAATAATAACAATAATAATAATAATAATAATAATTCATTGTCGATCTATATGCATTTGATTGGGTTCCGCAATTCGGCCGCGTATACGAGTGCAGTCTTTCCCACGTTTCGGCAACATTACAGTTATAGTTTGAAGGGTGACGAGAATATGGGGATTATCTGATAGTCTTTATGTCAATCTGACAAATTGTGAGACGTGGGAGGGCGCACATGTCTGTGAACCTTTTCACATTCGTGACAAGTGAAGGCTTACGTCACACTCTCGAACGTCACTGAAGATTGTATAAGAGGGCGGAGCGTATCGGGGCAAAAAAAAAAGTGACGAAAAACTTGCGAATTTCAGTTGTTAATGAATGAATAATCTGTGCGATTAACAACTGAACGGAGTAAAACGAAATGTAAAAATAATTTCCATTTATTATTTGTTAGCAACTATTCGAGGAATTAGTTTATCAAGTCGGAAGGGCGGAATTACATTTTAAGTGACATTTCGCTTACGATTCCGGATTGGAGTTCGTTTCGTTCGCTGTTATGACGAATCTCATTCGATTTAACACCATTCTTCTGTGCAGCGCTGATGAGGCGCTGTTCCCATTAGATTCCCCAGTGTCTGCGTTAAGTACATCAGAATAGTTAATTAAAACGTAATTTATTTGAATCTTCACGGTGTACTGCATCCTAAGACATTATATTTGTGAACAAAATGAAAAGATGTTTGCTCATTTGAAGCCGGTGGCTTTTAAGTCCGCCAGCCCCAGGCTGCAGTATATCATCTACCTTTTGTATGTCAAAGACTCTCATACTAGGCTTCCTGCCTGTCTTTGTCCAACTTTAAAGCGTCATATTTAGAAGCATATAAAAACGGGACAGGTGTTGTGTTTGTCGGAAAGACGATGAGAATTTATACCGGCCTGTGTGCAGAGCGGAGCCTCTTGAACCAAATCTGGTGAATAAAATACAGACCGATAGTCAAAGCGGGTCGCATTACGTGGGTTATCTTATTGAGTGTCGGGTTTCTTCAGCAAAGCAGAACGGAAGCTAAAAATATTTTATTTCCTATGCTTGATTGAGGTGAATGGGTAACAACGTGCTGTGTAGAAAACTGACTCGCTTACTGCTTAGAGGACGCTGGTTCGAATTGCACTGTCTCAAAGGGTGTTTTTTTTTCCGTAAAGGTTGTGTTTCACGATTGAATGACTCGCTATAAATAGAAATCTGTTGCTTTTTAAAAGGAAAGCAATGGTAACCTGTTTCAGTCATTTGAAGCTGAAGTTTACCTAATTCTGTATACAAATTTATTTTTATGTCAGAAAATAACGATTTTAGAAGATCGGCTCTTGTAGAATGTGGCATCCTGAAGTGTGGTAGACGTACGAAATTTGCTGAGTACTGCCGCCTCCACTACCTGTAAGTCTTATTTGTCACAGTAGTTCTGTACAGTGAAGCTGTTCTGAGCACTGTTCTACCCTGAAGATGGAGGAATAAGGCTCTTCCGAAACGTATCGATCACACAACCACACATCACGGAAATAACCGCACGTTCTCAACCGTTTAATACTGTATAAGAAAATAATCGTTGTTTGTTCTCAGATCCACACAAACACATAAATACACTGTGTGGGCAGAACGTAGAATTGTTGAACGTCAAACTAGTGGTACATAAAGTAACTAGTGTGTTTTGAATGTTTAAAGTTGCTGTAAGTTTGTATAATGCAGGTATAATGTAACGCCAGAGCCTGCGTACAAAACACATGTGCACGTCCGAAACCCCACAGTCTAATGTCGTCACTTTACATAACCGCACCTTCCAAACGTCTCACCTTTTCTTCAGTGGCGAAACTTTCCTCTTCATCGTGATCTCCATTAAGGTTATTGTGTCTATGTTAAAGTTCGTGATCGAAACGTGTTTTGTTGCAATAGTGTCTTTAATGTCGTGCACAAATGCAAAATATCTGCAAATCATCGCAAATTGTTCCAGATATAATTACAGTTGAGTATGTAAAGTAGTTTAATTAAATTATTTTCACAATGAACTGTAGCCTACTTTAAACGTATGAAAGTATATGGATATCAGTAAACAATAATTGAAAACTGACACATATGTGAGCATACGCTTTCACTGGGTTAGATTTTGATATTACATGAGCATGTAACGAAAGTGGGTGGACTGCAATAAATCTCATGCCGTGAATAATGACGTAAATACGTGTATCCCTGTCTTTAATTAGGGTCCTTCCTGTGAAGGCATTTCTGAGTCTGGAGGTAAAAACCCATGCTTAGTCGGAGCACTGACTGCATGTCAGTGATGAACTTAACGCCCCGGCCGCTTTGCCCCTGGGCAAATAGCCCGCGGTACCCATTGGATACAAGAATGGGTGGGCACTAGAGGCGGTATGTTCATTTCTGCAGAGAATGCGACCGGAGAACCTTTAGCCGAAATAAGTAACTTACACACTTTGCTCATCGTATAGTGCAGCGGTCTTCATAGCCTCAGTGTCTCTGCAACACTCGCGACTAAATATGAATTTTTGCGGGACCCCAGTAAAGCAGCTGGGCCGGGTAGCGTAGTCAGTATAGCGACTGGTTACGGGCTGGACGGTCCGGGGATCGAATCCCGGTGGGGGCGAGGTTTTCCGCACCTGTCCAGATCGGCCCTGGGGCCCACCCAGCCTCCTGTACAATGGGTACCGGGTCTTTCCCGGGGTAATGAGCGGCTGGGGCGTGACGCTGACCCTTCATCCCTTCTAGTGCCGTGGTGAAGAAAGAGTAGAGCTATACCTCTACTTCCCCTATGGGCCGTACGGCCTGTACAGAGTCTCAATGCCTGTACAAGGGTGCACGTTACCTTTTTTACATTTACTTGTAAAGCAGACGTGCGCTTTTTGGGGCGACGAATTGAAGTAGTGCTTCAAAAAATGGTTTTGGGCTCATTTATGAAAAACATAGCTCTGTTTTTCGTGGCTTGCGCTGAATATTAACCCAGCACCGGTTGTGCCCAAAGATAGGACGAAAATAAAAGGTACAAATAAAATTGTTAAAAGTAGTTTGAAGTTTTCCGTTCCGTGCATTGTGTTGGAAAACTCCTCAAATATACCAACCAAACGCACATGTATATTTATATAACAATATATATGTACCACATTTATGCTACGTGTTTCTGCATTATGTTCTGTGACGCAAGTCACTATAAATAACAACCTTGTAAAAAAACGTGGTTTTAATTAAATATACGAGTATCCCTATCTGAAGAAAATGTATAGCATATCGAAACACGTAGGAGCAATATGGTAAATATATTGTTATATAAATATGTATGTGCATTTATTTGGTATATATAAGACGTTACTATAAGTACATTTAGCAATTTAATTTTAAAGGAAGTGTGACTGTCGAACCCCTGACAATTGCCTACGGAACTCCAGGCTGCTGTGGATTTGAACCCAGATAATTCTAATTGTAAGTTTCTGTCGCCATGATCCTGCAGATTTGGAAACCATTTCTTCCGTTCTTTTTGTGTCTCTTGTTACAATCCATTATCGACTGTTGTATCGGTTCTACGGCTCTTCTTTTGGTCAAGCATCCTCTCTGCGAAATGCACAAAACTGTATTGGCCATCTGATTATTTACAAACCGTATGCCTAGTATCCAGACGGTTACTCTGAGTACGCCGTGTGCTTGTAACAAACGACTGGTTCTCAGAGTAGCTGAAACACTTTAGGAACAATAGAATGCAGACACATTAAATTACGCGGTTAGTCTGATTTATGTTGCACTGGGCATCAACTGCTGCTGTTTGATGAACTCCGAAATGCGGCAACTTTGAAGGACATGTTGTGCGACTACTATCAGCGTTAGCTTACGTCAAGGACATGTTGTGCGAGTACTATCAGCATTAGCCTACGTCGAGGGTTGCTAGATATTTTCCAGATATCTAGCAACCACGTCAAAATTCCAGGCTCCAGAAGATTGACACGAAGCGGTCTCCATACTGAAGACACACAAATGTGTGGCGCCATCATCCGAATTTAGTTGTCTGGATGATTTGACGTCCGGTATTTGTACACCCCTGCCTCCCGCGATGTTGAAGTCACTGCAGTGTTTTAGGTTATCACATCGGTGACTATGAAGATTAATCTTTCGGGACGTGACGCCGTGTAATATGGCAGTAATTTTCCAGGTTCAGGGAAGAAGATTGTTCCAGAGTACAGCAGAACTGAGAGAAAGTTTAGCTGCGCACTGCTCTTCAGCAACAAGACTACACAACGTCACATTTCACAATATGGTAGTATTCAACATCACACGGGTTTAGCCCTTTGAAGTGCGGCGGTCACTATATGTACCACCAGTTTAACATTCAGCAATTCTACGTTCTGTCCACACAGTGTATTTATGTGTTTTGTGTGGATCTGAGAACAAATAGCTGTTATTTCCCTATACAGCATTAACTGACTTTTGTTATAACCGAGACGGGGAGTGTTTACTATGTATACGGACTGGATATTGAAATGTAATTCAGGTTTAAAAAGTCATTAAACGGTTAAATTATATCGCCTTATGTTTAGTGGAGGCGTAGCTCCATGTATTATTAGCCTGGGCAGAACATGGCGATAAGGGATCAGCTTCACATTCCTGTTGCTTTACCTCCGAGCAAACAGCCGCCTGTGCCCAATGGGTAGGCTGATTGCGCCCCAAAGTCGGTCTGGACACCGTGCATTCTGCGGAGATCGAACCGTACCCGATCGGCCATATTGTAGCTTGGTCACTGCAATGACTGAGCTATCCCGTCTCAGACAGTGTTTTGGGAGAAACCACCTTTCATGCGTGTAGGCAATAACAAGTGAAGTTGTAGTTTGGTGTATTTTTATCGTAGGGTCTTCATGTAGGCAGGAATGTAAGTTAATAACTTTTGTATGCCGACTGTCTCTCTGACCTTTGCCCTGAGAGTAGCTGCTGTCACGGGAGACTTATTACTTCCGAAATCGAGTGTAAGATTCTGCACATCTGCACTTCAGCTTGCTCCTCTTCATATACGTGCTCGTATATAGCTTCTAAATAAGCCTCGCATGTTCTTGAACATATTTCGCAACATGGCGACATAGTTCTTGTCCTGCATTACTGGAAACTTCTCTTCGAATTTTGCCTTGCAAATCTTGCACACAATGTGGATTGTCCCACGCTTCCAGTTCTTCTGTTAATTTCCTGGATAGTTGTCGGAGTTAATTTAACGTAACGGTTCCAGTTTGTTTGTTCGAGAACATGGGCCGTACGACTTTTCGCTCACTCGCTGCGATATGAGGCAATGTAAAGAGAAGTTCAGAAAACACATGAGAACCTTCCTAACACCAACATCTGCCATTTGGACTGTTTACTTTTCTACTCAGAGTAAACTATCAATCGTCAAAGAAAAATACAAACTCGGTGTTTTATTTTATGCGGCACTGAACCTGTGTTGCCACATTGTTTGCAGCACTGAACCTGTGTTGCCATATTTTACGCGGCACTGAACCTGTTTTGCCACTTTTATGCAGCACTGAACCTGTGTTGCCACATTTTTCCACTAAATTCATCACGGCACTGTTACGCCAAATAATGGCACAAGTCTGTCTGCGACATTTTTTGTCCGTGACATTTACTGTTCGGAATTATTGCCAATTAACACTTTTTACTCAACAGATAACATTTTTTGAGATGCATTAATGTGCTGAGTGAGAATATGCACATAAAGCTGACCAGTTTGCTGTAGTGTAGGTGAGATGACGTACTTTTCGGTCGACTTGCATTGCTTATTCGGACTCGTATGTCCCTGTGTTCGGGGAGACTATTAAAGATACGCCCTGAATTTCGACCATAATTATGAGATGTAACGGTTTGTGAAGTAGCAGAAGAGCATGATTTCAGGCTTCCGTCGCGAAGTAGGTGACAACTGAGCTCTTCAGAGCCATTATGCAGCGAGTAGTGCTAATTTCTTACCGACGTTTCGGGACAACCTATCGGGTCCCATTTCATAGGTCAAGAAATGAAAAAAAGAAAACGAACACCCTGAAGATGGGGCGGATAGGTTGTTCGCAAACGTCGGTGAGAATTACAACTACTAGCTGCGTTTTAACCCAGAAGAGTGCATTTGTCATCTGGCAAAATAGTTTATTATTTTAAGAGCTTTTTTCGATTCCCCTCTATTCACCATTCCACCATTGCTCTGTACCCTCCATCAAGTCACACAGCCCTAACCATGCTGTAAATTATCACATCTTTGGTCCTTCGGGTGGGGACTTCATGACCGGTGCTTTGTAGGTCAGTTTGTAACTCACTGTCATATCTGTTCGGTATGTACTCTTATTCCAGTTTACACGGGTTTGGTACGGGGTTTGATGGGCACCCTATTGAGTAGCGCCTTTAATTGTAGTGAAACTCATTGCATTGATTTACAAAATAATTAGTAGGCTTGTGTATTAGCTCTTTTAGTTGTTTCAGCACATTGGATTTACTTGTGCGCACTTCAAAGTCTATTGTAATGCTAATAGTCGTAGCCTTTTATTGTTTTTATCGATTACGGGAGGGGGTGAGGAAGTGGGCTGTGCCATTGTGGATTTACCGTGTGATTGACAGAGACTCCATCAGGAAATATACTTGTGCTTGTAGAAGCTGTGTGGTCATGCGCAGTGAATTATGTAAAGTGCAGCACAAACTCGTGGGAACATGATACCATGTCACTCACATAGAATATTGTAACTAAGACCAGTGTGTGAAATATCTTCGTTCATACCGTTTACGGAATTTTAAAATGCAGGGTCATTATTTTATCTGACAAATATAATCCGTCGTTTCCGGTCGGCCCATCTGTCCTATTAACATAGCCGCACTGTATTCATTAGGTATCCCGTTGTGTTATATGACAATATAAAGGCTTAGTACCTTCGACACAACAATTTAGTTACGTTCTTTATTAGTTTGTATTGTTTGGCAACGTGTTTGATCATACTTAATCATCTTAATACAGGCCTTTATTAGAATTAAAAAGTGCAGATATACAATTGCTTTAATCGTGTTAGTAATTCAGATCTCAGTTTCCTACGATATAAAATTGATATCTGAATTATTAACACAAGTCACGTAGTTGTTTATCTGTACTTTTTAGTTTTTATGAAGACCCGGTGATGATGGCCCAAAACACGTCAGCAAATAACAAAAATTAGTACAGGACATCACTGAACATTTGTGTCGACGGTGTCGTCTGTAAAGTGGACTCGCTCACTCACTCACTCACTCACTCACTGTCTACGCGCGCAGTGAGCTATGGGTAGGAATTGACCAGTGACAGTCGGCATTTCGATGACCCTGTAATGTACCATACTGTATTTATAATTGAAATAACTGTAAAACATATTTAGGCTACTTAACATCTAGGAGACTTACGTGTATGCCAGTTTCATGTGTTGGACGCGTGGACCTGCAGTCTTTTACAGTTGTGTTCAGGTTACTGTAATTATTGGGTTGGGGAACTGAAGGAAAATACCTTTGGCGGGGCATGTGGTAGGAGGAGAGACGATAGGACTGGCATTGAGTGGGGAGAACCTGGAGCAAGAAACCATTTGGAAGACGTAAGTGTAGATGGGAGGATAACATTAAAATGAATCTTAAATAAATAGGATTGGAAGTTGTTGACTGGATTGTCTGGTCTCAGAACAAACTAGAGCCAGGCTGCTGTGACCAGGGACTAGTTCTGGGCTGCTGTGACCAGTCACTAGTGCCGGAATATCGTGACCAGAAGCTAGTTCCAAGCTGCTGTTAGCAGAGACTAGTGCCAAACTGCTATGACCCGGGAATAGTGCCAGGCTGCTTTGACCAGGGACTAGTTCCGGGCTGCTGTGAGCAGGGACAAGTGTTAGGATATCGTGACCAGGGACTAGTGCCGGGTTGCTGTGACCAGGTAGTAGTGCCAAGCTGCTGTTGGCAGGGACTAGTGCCAGATTGCTGTAACCAGGGACTAGTGCAAGCTGCTGTGACTAGGGAGTAGTGCCGGGCTGCTTTGACCAGGGACTAGTTCCTGGCTCCTGTGACCAGGGGCTAGTGCCACGATATCGTGTCCAGGGGCTAGTGCCAAGCTGCAGTTACTAGGGACTAGTGCCAGACTGCTGTGACCAGGGACTAGTTCCAGGCTGTTATGACCAAGGACTAGTTCTGGGCTGCTGTGGCCAGGGACTAGTGCCAGGCTGCTGTGAACACGGTAAAGAAACTGCAGGTTCCATGAATTACGGGGAATTTCTTCACGAGCTGAGGAACTAATTAACTTCTCAGGAAGGACTCTGCTCCATGGAGATAGGTGAGAAAAGCTATCTGAATCTCTCGCGCCTTCCTGTCCGCACGACACACAGCTTGGCCCTGACCTACAAAATTAACCACATCCAATCCGGTCGCTCGGCAGATGCCCCATTTTGTGTAACAAATGAGAAGTGGGATTGAGCTCTTCAGGCCAGGAGAGGATTATTGTAATGTTGCTGCATTACGTGCATCGCTGTAAGCTGCAGCATTTTAAATAATTTCGTATTTGCTTTGGCTTCGTCCAGTTGACACAGGAGAGGGCCGCCAACACTAATATTTCATTCACTTACCCGGTGTCTATTTGTTTCTGTCAGCCAATCGCATGTCACGACGTCACTTTACGACACCTACACGCCTACTTTCTCACGAAATGAAGAGGAAATCGAGTTCCGCGGTCAAGGAAGTAACGCATCAGTTTCGTATGCAGGAGGTCCCGGTTTAAAATCTCGGTCCTCGGACCCCCTACCGTGAATGCGGTTCTTGGTGTTTTTCCTCACTATCTCCACGTAACTTCCATTACATAACCTTAAAACAGATCACGACCAGTCCTTTCCACATCAATTTCAGTTGCCTTTTTCGGTAATCTTATGATTTTTTTCCCTGTGTCGCAACAGCCCCACTCGGGTCTAGGCCGCCTCATTTTTGAGGTTTCGGGATTACACACAGGCACACAACTCTCGGTAGGACTCCTCTGGATGAGGGATCGGCCCGTCGAAGAGACCTCTGTTTGACAACACAACACTCACAAGAGAGAGAGACAGTCAGCCAGCCAGCCAGCGGCGGCCGACCCACACCTTAGACCGTGCGTTCACAGGGACCGACAATCCTATCGTTGGACACTGTAAAAATCTGGCGAATTGATAACGTCATTAAGCTTTTTAAGGCTCAAATATATCACAAGGATTCAGATCGTACCTCACAGAGAACACAGACTTTAACCATTAAAAGGGCTAGTCTGTGAATGCTGTATGGGAATACATATTGCTGTTGATTGTGAGAATCATGCATACAGCAAATATACTGTGTGATCAAAATACCGGGCTTTTGACCTTAAACTTTATGGTATATATATTAACTGCCAAGTTTTAAAAGCTTGAAGCCGGTGAGGAAAGACTCAATGCAATGGCCAATATAAACAACTAATGATGATGATGATGATGACGACGATGATGATGATGATAATGATGATGATGATGATGATAATAATAATAGAAAAAATAATATTGTCATTAATAATTAAATAAATATTGACAATAATCCTTTGTCGCCATCTAGTATTTCATTTTTGATCATAAGGAAGCAGTTACCAGTGCTCTGAAGACTAAAGAAAATAGGCTTTATAAGTATTACGCAATTTTGTAGCGCGTTCGCATAACCATTGTTGCAGTGGAAACTTACCAATGCATTCCGTGTGTGTCGTTGAGCCACGTGTCACTGTCAGCTATGTAAGAACACCGACCGTTGCACAACAATGCCTTTACGGCAAGTGACGTCGCCTACAACAATAAACCGTACGTCGGTGTGTTGTATCTGCAGGTTGGTAACTGATAATTAATACGTTCACACCTGGGCAGGTACTGAGGAATACTGCCGAGCGGAAGCAATGTGTGTTGTTACTGGGGTGATAAGTTGTACAGCCGTTGAGAAGAAACAACAGAATTTATTGCGTTGATTCCCAGGAGGTACTGACAGATCTTGTCTGCTTGACTTCCAGTTCGAGAGTGCCGTGTCAGGCTTGGGAAACAAGTAATTAAACTGAATATAACCATTACAACATGAGACCCAAACACTGACGTGGCTTACAAAGATTTACAAAGATTCCAATTAAAAATAATGTTTTATGGAAATGTTATTTACACAGAATCCAATTAAAAGCAATAGATTTAGGGAACAGAAATATAATATCTCCCCTCCGGGTAAGGGGATTAGACTACCGCTCTGGGTCGGAGTTCCAACTACCATAACAATAAAGTTCATAAGGGCCTCTCCCCTTCTCTTCTGACCTCAGGGTGACACATAGTTATCGTCTGGTTTGAAGTCTAAGTCTTTGGAAATATTATGAAATTACATTGCTACAACATTCATGAAATTAAATTGTCAAGGTACTGCTTACATACGACAATTGCTGTCCTACATATGACTATACTTTTGTGTATATAACATTTCATGTAAGTACACCTATACAGGGTGTTTCACGACTTTAGGGCATAACAGCAGGAGGTGATTTCCTAGGTCTTTGTGATCAAAAAAGTTCATATAAACATGTGTCCGATTTTGGACGGTTACGGAGTTATGACCGTTTTAAACTCAGAATAGAAGGTAATGATTATTGACAA
>Ga0123355_10007371_pt1 | contig 16475 bp, 10 predicted proteins | sample TergutEmb28metaG_3_FD_89872 | JGI IMG/M metagenome (GOLD analysis project Ga0123355, IMG submission 89872) | Embiratermes neotenicus P1 segment gut microbial communities from Petit-Saut dam, French Guiana - Emb289 P1 | ecosystem: Host-associated > Arthropoda: Insects > Digestive system > Gut ...
AACCAGTTAGTCGCAGACTCCTGAAGATGGTCGTATTAACGGCCGAAACATGTTGAGCATTTAATGAGTATTGAATAAATAATTAAATAAGTGGCATCAAGTTGGTTTTCTCTTTACTCAACCTTTGTTCACATGTTTCAAGTAACCGTCATCTTACAAGTTTGGTTTTGGTTGCAAGCCATAGATTTAGAACCATTGTTGTGGCTGAATGTACCTGTGAGCAGCCTGGGTGGTGGATGATGTAGCGTTCGTTACTCACGAGTGTGTCTTTGACATTCATAGTGGTTTCTCAGTGGGAGGTCAGACCTTCTGTAAGTTTCTAACAAGTAGCTGATGTACTTCATTGTCCTGAAGTGTAGACATGGCCTGTGAGAGTGCATTAATTCTCTTATGTGAGATAGAATTTGATGTTGTGTTCTCTGCAGTTAGAACTGTGCATGAATTTGACTCTAGGCTTTTTATAAACTCCTAACCTGTGGTAATCATTGGAAAGTGTTTAGAGTTATGTTTTTGATAGGATGTATGGATGGTTTTTTTTTTAATCCCCTGCAAGCCTTGCCCAAAAGTGAGAAACCCCCAACCATACTGTGAAGTTCAAACCTTTACTCCTAAGTAATGATCAGTAGAGTAGAATACTTAATAGAGGGGCCATTACAGTCTAAAACAACATAAAACAGATTCTGGCAGCAACTTGTGGTGCCTCGTGTAATAATAATACCTCACTCATTTTTGCAGTATCCTTGATTTTCCTAAATTTTCTGCAGGGATCTAGTCGATCTTCATCCAGCAGTGCCACAACTAGCCACCACATGACACTAGAAGAACTGAGAGCTGTAAACCGCTATGCTGAAAGTACTAAAAGCTTGTCCTACCTGCCGCAGGTGAGGTCGGGTCAGGCATCACAACAAGGTTAGCGACTGGTCATTTAACCCTTCCTACCCTTTTCCCCTCACCTACCAAACCCACCACCCTTTGCGTGTGTCATTTATATTTAACCAACCTAAGGCAATATACCATATATTTTAAAATCCAGATTATCTTATATCTTATTTTTCTCTAAATACTGAATACATCTTGCATATTGACTGAATGTGTAGCATTACTCATACATGTGGACAACAGAACAAAATATGTGCATGTAAGAGAACCGTACGTCAGAGTTGTTCCTTCTTTTAGAAACCACATTGGTACTTATAAAGGAATACCAGTTGCAAACTCCAAGTCCTGTACCGGTCATCACAGCCAGTGGTGGCTCCAAAACTATCTGCACACCATGTATATACATTCAAGTGTGTGTGTGTGTGTGTATGTATATGTTGTACGTTTTTACATGTGTTAGATTCTTACCAGCTAACTGAGATGGAAGGTGTTTTTGAATATTTCACATCTTCTGTAGGCATAATTTTTAGAAGTCCTTCTCAGACGTTTTCAGATTTTGCACTTTAAAATCATGGCTGTCATAACTGTGACAGTAACCAGTGACTGATCAGGTGTCATGTAATGACTACAGCTGATTCATAGGTGGTCCAATATTTTAATCTTAACACACAGACTTGTGGACCGGGTAGCTCAGTCAGTATAGCAACTAACTAAGGGCTGGATGGTCCGGGATCGAATACTGGTGGGGATGAGATTTACCGCCCATCCAGACTGACTGTGGGGCCCACCCAGCCTCCTGTACAATGGGTACCGGGTCTTTCCTGGGGATAGAAGTGGCAGGGGCGTGGGGCTGACCCCCCACCCCCATCTAGTGTGCCAAGGTCCTAGAAAGAGCAGAGCTATACCTCTACTCACCCTAAGGGCCTGCATGGCCTTTAAAAGGGGTGAAAACCTGCCTACCTATACAGAGACTTGATCTTTTGAGGTTTTCTTGTTTTTTGTAATACCTTAAACATATCTGTGCTATCTTTGGTCTGCATTTTTCTGAAATCGTCACTCATAACCATCTTGTCATTTCCAATGTGTCAGTATGGGCTGTGTATAAGCAGTGCAGTCAGCATCTTTTAACTAAGGAATAAAAAACTAACTAGATGCCACTTATTATTTTATTGTACTTCTTATAGGCTCAACATGTTTCGGGCACTGCTATGCCCATCATCAGGAGCTCGCAACTGTGATGTTGATTACCACATTGGTCGTATTGTTCTGTAAAGATGGAGGGGGTAGCGTTAGTGTAAATTTATGGTTCTTAGTGGTGTATGTTCGGTGTGAAGTTCTTTGTCGCTTTACTGTAGCTGAACATACACCACTAAGAACCATAAATTTACACTAAAGCTAACCCCTCCATCTTTACAGAACGAAACAACCAATGTGGTAATCAACATCACAGTCGCGAGCTCCTGATGATGGGCATAGTAGTGCCCGAAACATGTTGAGCCTATAAGAAGTGCAATAAAGTAACAAGTGGCATCTAGTTGGTTTTTATTCTTCAGTTATCACAATGATGCACGGTCCAATAAACATCAGATCTTTTAACTAATTAATTGTCATCTCTAAGCACCATTCTGCAATCAGTTATGTTTAGAAAGATTTAGTATTCTTAAATAATCTGATGTTTATTGGACCATGCTTCATTGTAATAGTTGGAAGAATAAAAAACCAACTATATGTCACTTGTTATATTTACTTTACTTCTTAGATACTCAACATGTTTTGGGCATTAATATGTCCATCTTCAGGAGTTTGCGACTGTGTTGTTGAACTGCCGCATTGGTTGTATCGTTCTTTGTTTGCTGTGTGTTGGAGTTAGGGTGCGGTTCGGCTAGGGTGGTATCCGGGCTGCCGGCAGCCTGGATACCACCCTAGCCGAACCGCATGCTAACTCCAACACACAGCAATCCAAGAACGATACAGCCAATGTGGTAGTTCAACAACATAGTTGCAGACTCCTGAAGATGGACATATTAACCTTTTGGCGCCGGAATTATTTTTTTAAATTTTAGCACACCCTGTATATAAAATGTGAATAAAACAGGAACCAAATTATGAAACAAACTGCATTTTGAAGAGGAAAAAATGGAGAGTATATATGATGTTTAAAATATTCAGTACCTGTATTTGTTGAATAAATATATAAAATGCAACGTTTAGAGGCTAGCGGTGCGGTATGACCACTATAGTCATCGTTAGGTGTCAAAGGATTATTGCCCGAAACATGTTGAGTATCTAAGAAGTAAAGTAAATATAACAAGTGACATTTAGTTGTTCTTGTTTTTAAGCTTTCGCCGTGTTCTAAATGTAATTTGTTCCTTTTTGGGTAGTTCCCTGGCATCTGAGTTCTAATTGCCGACGTTTCGGAGCTTACTGTCAGTTCCATCTTCATAGGCAGGTGAATTCACCTGTCTATGAAGATGGAACTGACAGTGAGTTCCGAAACGTCGGCAGTTAGAACTCAGATGCCGGGGAATTACCCAAAAAGGAACAAATGACATCTAGTTGGTTTTTTATTCTTCAACTGTTCATAAATAAATTTGCTAATAAAGTGAAATTTCCTTGAATCAACCTTCAGAAGGCACACTGCCCATCTTTCATGAGATCACGTATTATTTACTTGCTGTTTCAATTTCATATTGCCAAAATAAACCTCACACTGTGTGCATTTTCATGTTGAAAAACCAAAATATCATCATTTCTGACTGCATAAAAACACCTGTCTTTTCGGCTCCTTATATGTGCCCTTTGTGCACTATGTACAATGTCTGTATTAAACATATCACTGTAATCTCACTCTGCTTTCGCACTATATTTTAATGTTGGCATACAATAAGAACCCCTCATAACAAAGTGAGAGTGAAAAAGGTTTGGATTTCTTACAGTAGAATCTGTTACTATGTAGCTGATTTTCTATAGAATCTGTAGAACTAACATGATGTTGTCTACTGGAATAAAATAACTGCATTTCTCTGATGCCTGAGTTCAGTGTAACTTAGTGTGAAAAAAGAATACCATGCGTAATTCTTTCACCATGCTATTTTCACACACTGGCATACCCTTCAGACCAGATTCTTTTTGAATTTCAGGTGTTACTATTTTTCTTGTTATTGTCTCCATTTTGCCTGGAGGTTGCAACCCCTTCAACTTGCATTGTATGAACAGGCCTGAAAATTTACATACTCATACTAGAGATGTATTCATCATCATTATGAACGAAAAAAGAGCACTCTGCAAGCAATTTATGAGGAAGTTGTCCGGAAGTGAATATAATTATAAGTCACAAATCTTATTCTGCTCCAGGTTCTTTAAGCGGAAGTTCTGATCAAAGAGCTGTAGAATTAAGAATTTTTAATGATTTCTGTTCAGGAAACAATTTTTGGGTGGAGGCACAGGCCCTGAATGTCAGCTTGAGAAGTGCAGAATTGGTGTTATCATAACAGAATTCCAGTGCATGGGGTGCTAGAATATTACCAAACTGAGACAGTGATTCAGTAGTGTAGCGTCTGGTAGGGTGAAATTGTGCTGTCTAAAGTCTTCCTTTTGTAAATTTTGTAAATGATTTTCCCAAAAGCAAAACTGTACTGGAATGTTGGATGCTGCATCAGCCTTCAGTTCCCCTGTATTTGTCCAACAAACACAGAAATATGTGTCTTTAAATTTGATGTGTATTGGACCATGCATCATCTTGATAACTGAAGAATAAAATCCAACTTGATGCCACTTATTACTTTATTATGATTTTGTTAGGCTCAACATGTTTTGGGCACTGTTATGCCCATCATCAGGAGCTCACAATAGCGTTGGTTACCACATAGGCCGTCTGGTTCTCGAGTTGCTGCTGGTTGGAAGTTAAGTGCAGGTAAGATGGATGAGTGTCCGGACCAAAGGCTGTGACTGAGTTGTATTACAGCCTTTGGTCCGGACACTCATCCATCCTGCCTGCACTTAACTTCCAACCAGCAGCAACTCAAGAACCAGATGGCCTATGTGGCAACCAAGTCTATCATCGTGAGCTCCTGATGATGGGCATAATGGTGCCCGAAACATCTTGAGCCTAAAATAAACATAATAAAGTAATAAGTGGCATCTAGTTGGATTTTATTCTTCAGTTTTGTGTCTTTAAAGTCTCAAGTCCATACAAAAGAATTCTTTCACTTTGGTTTCGTGTTACTGAAAGATTGTGTTATGTCTGACCATGCCCCATAATTTTCTGTATTATGTAAAGTTTCAATGCATGGAGGTTTTACCGTATAAATTCATTTCATATTGCATGTTCAGTATTGCAGCCCCAACCATAGAAGAGTTACCCTCAGATATTGAATTCTTTCCAGATTTCCTTCATCCTGCACTGAAAGCAACTGGTATTCTCATAATTAAGGTACTTTACCTCGGTGAAAAGTAAATGGTTTTGCCAGAGGTTTCCTGTACCTTTGAGCCTATGACCAGTTCGGTAGTTCATGTGATGTGTGATACCTTTACAGTCTTGCAGTGGCATGAGGAATGGAATTGCCAAACACATTGGTAATCTTTATGATGGTAGATAGTGTGACTTGTCTTGATACAGTTGTTTCAAACTGAGGCTGTCCTTTGGAGATAAAAGTAAATCTGTGATGGTTTTATAATGCATGCCTTTCATGTTTCAGTGGTTAAAAAGGCATGTACGTGCCTTGCGTGTAACATACAACTTTAGAATTTTTTTGAATGTTAAGTATTTCACGACCGTACGCATAGAGGAGGAGGAGGAGGAGGGGAATGTATTCTTAACGCTTAATAGGAACATAAAATGTTCAGTGTGAGGTCCTTTCAAATTTGAGCATCATTCTTTGTTGAAATCCTTCCAGTCTTTCACCACACATTGCAGTACTCTTCACAGTGAAATGTGTGTGTGCGTGTGCACGTGTGTGTTCATGCATGTGCATGTGCACATGTGCCCATGACTGTGTCTGTGTCTGTCCTTCTATTTATCTGTATAGGGACATCCATGTCTATGTATGTATATATGTATGTAAGAGAAGACAAATGCAGACAGAATTTTGGTAGGAAATCCCAAATGAAAAAGACTATTAGGAAGAATTAGGTGTAGATGGTAAACTCTGAAGTATGTGTTATGGAAAAAATGATGCCATAATTTTTGGAAAAAAGATCCTGTATCAACCGTACCCTGTAAAATGACAATATACGGAATAGTGTAAAAATTTTGAATGACTAGTTTAGTGCTGGGCACAAAGAAAGTACAAACATTATGGTTCATCTGAAAATAAACTGGATAATATGGCGCTTGGTTATCAGCAACGCCCAGGAACTGTTTGTGCCTGTTGGCTGTTTGAAGTTGGGTGTTAAATTCCGTGGCTCACTCAGTAACACAGCTTCTGAACCTGTGCCTATTCAAAAGTAGAGTGGTAGAACAACTCTTTCCTCTGGACTGGGAAGCAAAAAGCAGAGATTGCAGGTGATCCCAAGAATTGGTAGCCAGCAGACTGTTTATTCTTGAACTTGTGTTTTTCATGGTTGGGGCATGGCTTACAGTAAATGGGAAGGTGAGCAATTGGCATGACAGGTTGATGTTTTGAAGACCCCCGTGCAATACATGAAGTTTAAAAGTCATTGCCCATTGTTCAGTGTGTGCACACAATATTGTGGGCCCCACATATTTGAAGGGCCAGTGAATTGCTTTTAGTTAATTCTCATACAACTGTGTATAGCATTGATGGAATAATCTGTGGTTACTTTATACAGAAAAATGCCATGGCCCACATAGTAAAGTTTTCAGTTACTGTTCTGTCAGAGGTATTTGGCAAACAGTCACTAACTCACTGGCTTTCACCTCTATATCTGCAGATTTGATTCTGCGCAATTATTATTTGGAGGGACATGTAAAGACAAAATTTTGTGAATAATCCACATCCTTTGCAAGAACTGAAAGAAAATATTTGAAGAGAAATTGCCTGTATTTCAAGGCGAGAGCTGCACCATGCGTTAACAAACATTTTCAGAAGGTGTGAAGTCTTCTTAGAAGTTGTCGGTTGAGACTTGGAGACTCTTCTGTGGAATAAGCCTTTAAATTCTGGAACATTCAAGTTTGCTATGCTAGTAAAGCTCCTGTAATTGCTACCATGTTCAGTAAGGGTAATATTAAAATAAATCTTCAGGAAATAGGTTGAGGGGGGTGTTGCTGGTTTCATGGACTTAGTATCTGCACAGATGTCAGGCCTTGTGAATGTATGAAATGTGAGAAATTTATTGACTAGCTGATTAAGTGTTAGCTTCTTGTGATGGACTCCATTCTGTGTGTGTGTGTGTTTGTGTGCGTGCGTGCTTGTGTTTCTTCAAAGAAGGGGAGTAGAGGAGGGGGACATCAAGAAACTGATTAGTGCTGTCCTGTATGATAGCCATCGGACTGGGTCCTGTAGTTCTGAATGAAGGACAAAGAACATAGGTAATCTCTGATCTTATTCAGCCTTCTATATGCCATCGTGGGTTTTTGATTCTTGTAATGGCATCTTTGATGAGAAAGGGATGGTATTTATGGACTGCTGTAATAATCGTTACTTATCGGTATCCATCGCTTGCACCCAGATTGTGGGTAACTGCATTGTTTGCTGAAATGTTGGAAGGAGTTTAACATATGATACAGTTCAAACCCAAACTCCACTCTTATACTTTAGAGACTGGTTGCAGGAACTAAAGACAAAAGTATAAAATTTAACTGATGAGGAGATTGTGGAGCATCTGCGAGTATCAGCATGACTGCATTATCAGTCTGTGAGAAGCACCAAGTTCTAAACTGAGGTGAACTGACTACAGGTACTTTGGTTTTTACATGTCTCGAATGGTTTGAACTCAGAGCTCTTGTTTTTGGTAGAACAGACTGTAACATATAAAACTTAGTAATTAACCAACGTAATGCACAAAATCTTGTTTATAATAAGTTTATTATATGCCTCTACATGTTTCGAGCACTGTTGTGCTCATCATCAGGAGGTCAAAATTGTATTATACAGCATCTGGTATCATCACACTCTGTAGGTGGCCGTCCGTGATGTTTTGCTGACCGTGCATCTGAGTATAATCTTAGTAATTGGCCAACTTAATGCACAAATTCTTGTTTTATAATAATTTTATTATATTCCTCTACATGTTTCGACCACTGTTGTGCTCATCATCAGGAGGTCAAAATTGTATTATACAGCATCTGGTATCATCACACCTGTAGGTAGCCGTCCGGTGCACAGGTTGAGAGAGAAGAGGAGAAGAGAAGAGAATAGAAGAGAAGAGAAGCAAAGAGAAGATAAGAGAAGCGAAGAGAACAGAAGTCTTCTCTCAACCTGCGCACCGGACGGCCACCTGCAGATGTGACGATACCAGATGCTGTATAATACAATTTTGACCTCCTGATGATGAGCACATAGTGCTCAAAACATGTAGAGACATATAATAAACTTATTATAAAACAAGATTTTGTGCATTAATTTGGTTAATTAGTAAGATTATAGTGAGATGCACGGTCAGCAAAACATAAACAAATAATATAAAACTTGTTTACATAAATAATGGCATAATTCTTTTTTATCTGTCAGATGATTTCATTTGCTGTTTTTGTATGCTTAATGAATGGACACCACTTTCAGTTACAGTTTTTCTTAGACATGCCATTTGGCAAGGCTTTTGAGTACAGAAGATTTTAAATAAAGTTTTGAAGTTCCAGTTTCAATTCTGTGAAGATTACTGTGTCGTGGGATGTGATAGCTTGTAGTGTCATAAATAAGTACCAGAATATCTGAAGATTAAGACAGCACATTGTCCCAAAAGCAGACAACTTATTACATCCCAGAAGACAGTAACTATTTGAGGTGATTAAGGGTAAAACAATGGTAAAAACGATCAAATAAATACAAAAATAGCTGAGTAAAGAGAGACCAACTTGATGTCACTTGCTTTATTATTTCTTTACTTAATGCTCAACATGTTTCGAATGTTAATACATCCATCCTCAGGAGCTTGCGACTTATTTGTTGAGTTATTTCATGGGTTGTATTAATCTGGTTCGATGTGTGTTGGTGTTACGTTGTGGTATGGCTGTGGTGATGTGGTGTCCGTATGCAGGTTGAGACACTAGTGCCTCAACCTGCATACGGACACCACATCACCACAGCCATACCACAACGTAACACCAACACACATCAAACCAGATTAATACAACCCATGAAATAACTCAACAAATAAGTCGCAAGCTCCTGAAGATGGATGTATTAACATCCGAAACATGTTGAGCATTAAATAATGAAATAATAAAGCAAGTTACATCAGAGTAGTGCCTCAGCCTGCATACAGATACCACACCACCACAGCCAAACCACAACGTAACACCAACACACATCGAACCAGATTAATACAACCCATGAAATAACTCAACAAATAAGTCGCAAGCTCCTGAAGATGGATGTATTAACATCTGAAACATGTTGAGCATTAAGTAAAGAAATAATAAAGCAAGTGACATCAAGTTGGTCTCTCTTTACTCAACTATCAAGATGATGCACGGTCCAATAAACACAAAATACAAAAGTGTTCATGCCATTGATCTTCCATATGTCAGGAAACCCTCGGTCTATCATGTGGCCTTCCTTTCTCACTCGTTCTGCATATATTAAATAACAAACATACATACATATCATACCTTTGTTATATTCATTCGCATTGAATGAAAACTAGATTTGTATATATATAGACTAAGGTACCTAGGCAAATTTGATGTTTGGTGAGAACCGTATTAAAAGGAGATGCTTCGTTGGGACCCAATAGGTTCACGAGCGCCAGACAGCGAGGATGAGGACGAGATCAGAGTGGTTTCTCACACCGGTCGATGGAAGCGAAGGTGGAAACTTGGTAACTTGTACCACAGTGGACAGTGATCCCACATCCATCCACGTACTGAGAGGATCCAACACCCGATCCTCCTCAGGAAACATTGGTAAGTGCATTCATCAGTTTCACGTGGCATTGTCCGTTCAGGGTGGAGCGCTCGGTATACTTGTGTTCCACGCACATCGTATGTTGCAGAACAGTGAGTATAGTGCAGCACTATTATAATTTTTGAAATATAAAGGGCTTTACAGATATTGTGGTCAATTCACAGTCTTTGTAGGTATCAGAACGATCTTCATATGTACATAACATACATTATCCTTTGTCACCGGCAGTTAAATTTATTTCATGGCATATTTTGTCCCAATTGATTTTTTGAAAACTGTAAGATTGCACTCTAGGTAGCCAGCTGAAGTGCTGTAATTTGTTACAGGAATTGTGTAATTGATACAGAGATCATTGCCTGTAGCGTATAAAACGGGACTTATTTTTCATGGTTTGATTAGACTTTATTTGTATGGTGAAAACTCTATCCATTGTTCTTGTGTGCATTGTTTGCCTGCAGTTTGTTTTATCTGGTCATGAAAATCACCCATATACACAGTGTATTATTATTATTATTATTATTATTATTATTATTATTATTAATGCACTGTTCCTCAAAGCATTATTTTCCCTTGTCATTGGGAATTCCCAGTCCTGACCCACATTATTTCCAGAATAATAATTTTCAAGAAGAATAGTGGAAGTAATGTGATGTTTTTGGAATACGCAGTAGTGCCAAGCATCAAGAGTGTGGAATGAAAGTAACAAGATGTTTTTGGAATGTACAGTAGTGCTAACCTGCCAACACCAACTTCTACTGTTCCATTTGTAATTGTGAAAAGTTGCCACACTTCATTACTAAAGAAACTTGTCAGAAGTATGGTGGGTGCATGACCATGTAGAAGTCTACTTAGAAAACTGGAGATTCTGCCTCTTCCATTCCAATATATATTTTAATTACTGAAGTTCATTGTAAATAATTAAGAAAATTTTCAAACAAATTTATCTGTACACTCTATTAGTGCAAGGAGTAAGCACCGTCTTCACAGATGAATAATCAGCCTTTCATGTTTTTGGAAAGTACATTCTCTGTTGGCATCAGAATTTCCAGCAGTTTAATGTGTAGTCTCACAAATGTCAAGAATGAAAAGGCACAGTTCAAAATGGCATTAAGAAGATACTTAAGTACTCATTCCTTTAACCCTTTGACGCCTAACGACCCCTATAGTGGTCATACCGCACCGCTAACGTTGCATTTTATATATTTATTCAACAAATACAGGTACTGAATATTTTAAACATGTTATATACTCTCCATTTTTTTCTCTTCAAAATGCAGTTTGTTTCATAATTTGGTTCCTGTTTTATTCACATTTTATATACAGGGTGTGCTAAAATTTAAAAAAATAATTCCGGCGCCAAAAGGTTAACTCTGTACATGTATTTTTTATGTGTAAACATGATACACAATACTTTATATAAAATATTTATAGTATTTTGCATTGTATCAATTCTGTATACTTTGCATACTTTTATACTTTGTATGTTTGTCACTTACCGCACATCCTACTGTAATTTTGACAAACTACAGACCCATGGGCGGGGCACCATGCTACAAGTCGGAAGGTCGCGGGTTCAATTCCCGATGGTGTCATTAGAATTTTTCATTGACATAATCCTTCCGGCTGCACTATGGCCCTGGGGTCAGCTCAGCCTCTTACAGAAATGAGTATCAGAAGTATTTCCTGGGGGATAAAGGCAGCCGGTACATAGGGCTGACAACCTTACCACCATCATGTGCCCGGTGTCTTGAAATCCGGGAGCCTCAACTTCCTGGAAATTCCAGGACCTGTCCAGGCCTGTATAGGGATTGCTTTACGTTTACAGATCCATGGACTGACTGTATGTATGTTTGTACGTAGGTTGATTGATAGGTAAGGTCTCCTGCCAACTGGTGTCGCTGGTAGTGGGAGGAAAGGAACGTTTGCGCATGCGTTCGGTAGTTGATACAGTGTAGTGTATTTGTGCTTAGTTTCAGTTCAATGTTTGAAGCGCTTAAGCAGTAATGTTCATTAGTAATGAGTGCCTCAGCCGATTTTCATATAAAGCAGCAATTGGTGATAGAGTTTTTGACACTAGAAGTTTCTGCACCAATGGAAATTCACAGGCATATGAAAGAGTTTATGGTGATGGTTGTGAAAAATGTCTGCAAGTAGGTCTCGCGTGCCAAAAGCTGTTGTGCAGGTGAGATGAGTGTCTTGGATGAGCACATATCAGGACGACCCATATCTGTGACTCATGACTAGAACTAGTGCAGAGTGGATGCCATGATCCAGGAAAATCGCTAAATTAAGCAGAGACACATTGCTCTAAAGCTCGGTATTAGTCAAGAAAGAGTGTACCATATCACTGAAACAAACTACAGAAAAGTTTGCTCCATGTGGTTCCCGAAATAATTGACTGACCCCATGAAGGAACACAGGAAAACTGTTGCTCAAGAACTTCTTAACTGATATCGTCTCGGAGGGGATGATTTCCTCAAGAGTATTTTGCCACTGGAGACGAATCCTAGGTTCATCATTATGACCTGAAAACAAAAGGCAATCCACGGAATATCGTCTTCCAGGTTCTCCAAGTGTAAAGAAATTCAAAACTATTCCATCAGCAAAAAAAGTCATGCTCACCATCTTTTGGGATACAAGGGGCCTGCTTTACATGGAATTTCTGACTAAAGGATTGACGGTGAATTCCGACAGTTATTGTGCAACCTTACGATCACTCAAGCAACGCATCCACAGAATCAAGCCGGAAAGAAACACGTTTCCTTTGCATCACAACAATGCAAGGCCACATTGCAGTGCACAAACTCAGGATGCCATGACAAGCCTGAAATTCACAGTGATTCCACACCCACCTTACAGCCCAGATTTGGCACCATCAGACTTCTGGTTGTTCCCAAAATTGCAAGAGACATTAAAAGGTCAACATTTTTCATCGGATGCAGAAGTTGAGGCAGCTGTGCACAAATGTATCAGCCGCCAACCAGAAATTTTCTTCATGGGTGGGATGAACAAACGGATAGAATGGTTGAAAAAATGTGTAGCCGTAAAAGGTGACTGTGTTGAAAAATAAGTGTACAGTGTGTAAGGGAAATAAGTTTCTTTCATTCTGATATCACTGTTATTATTTTATATTGTCATAAACTTATGTCATACAATTGGAGACATTACTTATCAGTCACCCCTCGTATTATGTAAGTCAGCTGAGCAGGTTCACTGCATTTGTAATAGTATTTGAGATTTCCATATGTTAAAGTAAAAAAGGTAAATCAGTCCCGTTACAGGCCCAGAGGGTTCCAGGAAGTTGAGGTTCCCAGATTTCATGACAACGGCACAGGATGGTGGTTAGGTTGTCAGCCTTACGCACCGGCCGCCTTTACCCCCAGAAAACGCTCCTGGTACTCATTTCTGTTAGAGGCTGAGTCGACCCCATGGCCATAAAGCGATCGGAAGGATTTTATATCAATGAAAAATTCCAGTGACACCAGCAGGGATCAAACCAGCGACCTTCCGATTTGTAGCACAGTACCTTAACCACTGTGCTACCGCGGTCCCATTTCCATATGGTGCTCTTAACGAATGCATGATCTGTGCTTCTGTCTTATGGTTTATGTGAAACCGTTTGTTGATTCTAACACTGTGAATAGGTACTGTGTTCTGTTTGTTCATTATGTAGGTGGGGAATATTGTTCAGTGCAGACTTGTAGGAATTTCACTATGCAGGCATCGCTTGACATCGCCTGTTAAAATTTCCAAGCATGTTAGAAAATAATGAATTTATAGAAAAACTTGCTGATTCTGGTGGTAGCAAGTTGTTAGACATAGACAACAACAGTGATATTGATTTGTACCTGCTATAACTTGTGGGTGGATAATTGTTATAATACTGCAGCTTTGGTTTAATCTCTCGTCATGTAACACCCATCGTATGGAGGGCATTAAAATAAACTGGAAGGAAATATCAGAGAAACTGGAAGGTACAAACCACAGAAGGACAAGGTAATTGTGCAACACAGTGGTCCTGGTTGCATCATCAAGTGGAGTAACCAACAGCATGTGACCACCACACAGTTGGTATTACTGTATATTCTCGAATCTAATCTGCACCCTATTTACAGTTTCAGAGAACAAAAAAATCCGATGTGGATTAGAATTGCGTGTGGATTAGATTCACGGTCGTGAGCTGGGTTTTGGAAAAATGATAGAGTCGCTGTACGTGCCGTAAGAACAATACAATACAATAATATATTATTTTATTTATTATTTATAATATTATATAATATTTATAATTTATTATTCATCAGACTCGCCATCATCACTCATAACTGAATCGCTATCCGTCACCCAGTCACTATCATCTTTATCTTCACCATCGTCCTCCCATAGAATTTCATCTTCAGATACGTCCAAAGCATTGCTTATGCAACACTTCTTGAAAGATCTGACGATAATGCTTTCCAGGATGGCTTTCCATGCAGCCGACACCCACCGCGCGACTTCTGAGGGCGGCTGAAGGCAAGGTGCGGATTAGAACCGCGAACTAACTTTTTTTCCGTTTAAGAAATCGGCAAAAACTAGTGCGGATTAGATTCGAGAATATGTGGTAATAAGATGGCTGAACTGCTGCAGATGTATTTAGAGGAGATAACAGAAAAGGATTAAGAGGTACGTGACAGTGTTCAGATTGCTGCTGAGTACCACAGTTCTGACGTCTTTGGTCATCTTTAGGAAGGTTGACTGCCTAGAATTGGGACAGATTTGTTTGAGGTGTTGTATCCTGCGTGGACCCAGTGGGGAACGTATCTTGGATATTTTTCCCGGAGGGACGGAGCTCGGAACTCGGTTAAGACGGGGAGTCGGGCAGGCTGCACACACACTCAATAATCCCCAAGTAGAGCGTACTGAAGTTTTATTGTACGTATGTAAGGAATAATTTCAGTTACAACTGAACTATATTGGTGACAAATCTTGCCAGCAGGGCTTTTCAATACTGTTAACACTCACTGATCATCCAGCTTCATTCTCTGTTGCTCAGTCACTGTTCAAGATACACAACAGGCTGCAACTGGAGCACGAGGCAGCCACTGTTACGTGCGTCAATCCACACATTGCTCGCGCGATGAACACTTGGTGCGACCACTTATAAACAAAAAGAAATAGAAGGAAATTATATTCCTCCCATGCCTGGTCTGCTTACTAAGAAATGGATGTGTAAACTAATGGTATGAGTTACAGAGAGGCGAGAACTAAGCATGATAAAATTAAGCTAACTTACATACAGTAAATACAACAATCCTGGAAAAAGAAGAAAGAAAAGAACAAAAAAAAAATTAATGTGTATCAACTACACAGCAGAGGGTTCATAGGTAGATTATTCCATGTGATGTAAAATACTGGATGACCATGGTGATGACAGCATCATTATGAGGATGACAAAACAGCATTTTCCCAGAAGAATGTGTCCCACGGAAAATAAATCTAAACAAACAAAATAGTAGGTACTCCATGAAGCTTGATAAAACAAGACTGTAAATTGTGTGCCTTGTGTATTTCATATAATAAATTAGTATCATCATATGTGTGTAATTGAGCTGTACTGTAGAATATTTTAGAAGAAAATTTATTGTAACAGTAATATGGCACCTCCACCTGGCTGCCGGATCGTTGGGGTTTGGAAATAAAACAGGCAACTGCTTATTCAAGTAATCTTTAAGTAGAGTTCACTACACATCTCCCACTTACACGTATTAACCTGGTAAGTTACGTGGGGATTTAAATTCAGTTAAAATGTTTTTATTGCTTTTGCGTGTTACAGAGTTAATAGGTCTTTCAGAAATGTTTTTGTAGTCAATGCCTTTTTTTATTGGGTGGGGCCTTCCCATATTTTTCTCTTAAAAATTTCAGACGTGAAAAGAAATAGTATTATCTTAGTAATTAACCAACTTAAGGCACAAACTCTTGTTTTATAATAAGTTTATTGTATGCCTCTACATGTTTTGAGCACCATGTGCTCATCATCAGGAGGTCAAAATTGTATTATACAGCATCTGGTATCGTCACACTCTGTAGGTGGCCGTCCGGTGCACAGGTGGAGAGAGGACTGCACACCGGACGGCCACCTACAGGTGTGATGATACCAGATGCTGTATAATACAGTTTTGACCTCCTGATGATGAGCACATAATGCTTGAAACATGTAGAGGCATATAATAAATGTATTATAAAACAAGTTTTTATGTATTGCTGACCGTGCATCTCAGTATAATCTTAGCAATCGACCAACTTGATGCACAAAATCTTGTTTTATAATAAGTTTATAATATGCCTCTACATGTTTCGAGCACTGTGTGCTCATCATCAGGAGGTCAAAATTGTATTAAACAGCATCTGGTATCGTCACACATATAGGTGGCCGGCCCATGCACACATTGCGAGAGTTCTCTCTCAACCTGTTCACCGGACGGCCACCTACAGGTGTAATGATATCAGGTGCTGTATAATACAATTTTGACCTCCTGATGATGAGTATGTGCTCAACACATGTAGAGGCATATAATAAACTTATTATAAAAC
>Ga0123355_10007372_pt1 | contig 16475 bp, 8 predicted proteins | sample TergutEmb28metaG_3_FD_89872 | JGI IMG/M metagenome (GOLD analysis project Ga0123355, IMG submission 89872) | Embiratermes neotenicus P1 segment gut microbial communities from Petit-Saut dam, French Guiana - Emb289 P1 | ecosystem: Host-associated > Arthropoda: Insects > Digestive system > Gut ...
TAGTTAGTGCGAGCAAGACGAACATGTAGTTAGTGCGAGCAAGACCAACATGTAGTTGGTGCGAGCAAGACGAACATGTAGTTAGTGCGAGCAAGACGAACATGTAGTTAGTGCGAGCAAGACCAACGTGTAGTTAGTGCGAGCAAGACGAACATGTAGTCAACATTTTACACATAACTGTTTACAACAAAACAATTACCTTATTTCACAACTCCCCTTCAGCCGAAGCCTAGGAGTCATCGCAGGTCATAAAACCATGTACAGAGGTAACTCCAACTACTGCTTCGAAATATCTCACAACTTTCACTCCTTGTAGCAAAACATACAAAGAACGAAAACGAGGGCGGCATAAGTCTACTACACGTCTTCTTAGTACTTGAAACGCGCTACAAAATTAAATTTCCTCGTCCATCCATAAAAAAATTTTGGAACCTGAAGAACTCCCAATAGCCTTGCTTGTTGTCGGGGACATCTTCATTGGCCGAAAATAAAAACGTCATTACGCACCAATACAGCAGAACATTCACAACCTTCGACCTCGTTCAGCCGCAAACAGCAGAAGTGTGTGTGTATATATATATATATATATATATATATATATATATAAAGAATTCTACTACGAACCTACAAATTCGTCGTTGAAACCTAATGCTTGTGAGTGCAACAGTCACTGACGGTAGCTCAGCTACTAAAAACACAGCTCGATTTTTATGAAACCCGAAGATTAATTACCAAGTACAGGACAGTCGGCCTGTGTGTCGTATCTTGGGGCACTCGAATCCAGTCCACAACTTCACGCTCTGTACTCTTAAGATCAATTTTAATACTTAATTCCAACACACGGTTAGGCCTCCCAAGTGGTCTCTTCCCTTCGAATTTTCATACTAAAATTCTGTACGCATTCTCACCGCCCCAATGCATTCGACTAGCCCCCTACCCATATCAACCTCCTTCATTTGTCCATTAATGACCTTTAGTGACGAGTATACGTTATGAAACTCCATATTATGGCGCTCAGCAGAGAAAACGCGGGCGACGCACTCACCACATCCACTACCGAGATTATGCATATGTGCAGTGTAACCCTAAACGCCTTTTTGACGACCTATATACTACAGGCGCCTCTTCCATGCGAAGTTCGTAGCCTGCTGACGCATGTATGTTGAATTAAATTCCTCGCACATAAAAAACAGAAGACTCCAAAGAACATTTATTAACAAGTTCGCGAGCCCAACGCTTCACCATCATCAGGTCAGAGACTTCACGCGCAGGCATCGAAGTCCTAAGATAATCACGCGTGAATAAATCTTCGGTTCCCAACAAGTGTACCATACCTAAAGATACCCACTCCATTCTCTTGCCAGACGCATGTATTGTACGTTCTAACCGCAAAATGAAGCCCGTGTTTCACAGCCACGCAAAAGAAATCATTAGATTGTCTTACGCTCATGTATTCGCACACGAAGAGCAGCGGCACTGCAACGCATCGAACTTAATAACCGTAGATTCCAACAGCAGGCAGAATGAAGCCAAAAGATCTTACCTAAATGAGACACGCCCTTTTCAACACGCCAAACATTTCAGACAATGTGGCAATGCATCAGACCCGTGTTCGAAGATGAGCCTACCCATTCGCGTGTCGGCTTTCTTCACAAAATAAAGAAATCACGGCTTTCCTTGGTCCTTAGGGACGAATGCCAGAACAATTCCTTAAAATAGGCCAAGGCCGTTCCCCTCCCAGTTCTCTACATGCTACCGAACATAATCACAGATCTCGTTCGACGCTAAACATCTGCATTGTTACACAACCAACCAATCACCGATCAACCAGAGGATCAGAGCAAACTGTTCAAAAGAGAAATTTAACGATAAGTAACACATTTAGAAGTCGAATCAGGATATTCGTTAACAGTGCAGAGTACCGCCGCTTCATACGCAGAGAATTCGTGCTGGGCGTTAAATGTGCACGCCAAGCCTTTAATGCAATACAGGGTATTGCCCGTCAAGTACAAAGCAGGCGTAGGTTGCAGACACAAAAAGTGTTTTGATGGTGTGTTGCAGCAAGTAGGTAATAAGTAGTGTTCAGGTAGCACACTTGACAGATCTATGTATCCACACGACTACCTGACATGCTTACAAGCAATTTCCTGACTTGCTTTTAACAATGTTATGTACCTATATTCATACATTCCTCTTGACGCAAAGTTAAGTCTTAGGTTCACAAACCTAGCATTTAATTTGCTCAAATTATTATATTTTTATTCAGTAAATGTTAACATCGACATATGCGTCAGCGAAATATTCATCTTTAAGCATAGGATTCCATTAAAAGGGCCGTTAATCACACACAACCGTATAGCGACTGACTACGGGCTGGACGGTCCGAGATCGAATCCCGATGAGGACGAGATTTTCCGCCCGTCCAGACCAGCCCTGGAGCCCACCCAGCCTCCTGTGCAATGGGTAGAGGCGGCCGGGGCGTGGGGCTGACCCCCCCCCCCATCTAGTGCCGAAGGTCCTAGAAAACAGTAGAGCTATACCTCTACTCACCCTAAGGGCCTGCGTGGCCTATAAAAAGGGTAAAAACTTACCTACCTAATCACACATGAATGTTGAACCCGAAAGATATCTTCCGGGATAAAAGTAAATTCTCCCTATGAAATGTGTAGGAATGCAATACAAAAGTAACATTATGGGTGTGTCTACATTCGCATTTTTCGTGTTCAACAACATTTATGTTCATATTTACGTTGTTCTATCGCGGCAGGAAAATTCCAACGTGACAAATTTTCTACGCTGGTGTCCTGAATTTTAAAACCGCCATTTAAATGAAGAAGTACATTTTACTTTTTTATCTTCGTTTGATCGGGACATGAAAATGCAAATTCAAACATTTAAGAAAGTGGTTCGAACTGTCACTCGATACCAAGAACGACATGCTCAGACTTAAGCAACAATCGCTTCCTTGATCAGACCACTACGTTCCTATTAACCCCTCGGTGTCTGATCCTCACACTGCAAGTGAACGTACACGCGCCCCTGTTCGAGCTGTTATGATACTGCTGTCGCCGCCGCGCCGCCGAGGGCGCACACGTGGATCTCTTTATACTGCAAGAGGCTAGATTGACGCCAATACGATGTCCCACCAGTGACAGTGTTTTTTATTAGTCACTGTGTGAATCCGAATGGGTTGATCATTTGTTTAAGTCTTTCCTTATGTAACAAAGACATGCGAAAATAACGGTCACTGTATCAGTGTCGGTGTTTGGCCTAAACAACTACAATTAACAACTTTCTGGCGCTAAAAGCTCATGTGCAGTGAACCCCAAGGTTTTTCAGAACCGAATGTGGTCACCTAAGAGGGTATCGGTGATACAACGCAACAGAAAAATTCTGAAAGGGGGAAAAACTAATTTGAAAATGAACCTACACTTCAAATTAGTTAGCTCAATCATCTAGCGTTAGTGCAATCCCGAAACGAAGACTGCCAAATTCATCACGCGTAACTTACTTCCTGATGTGTGTCCAGTCGTCGAAAATTATTCTAGGTCGTAGTCCTTTCAAGGCTGAAGAAACATGAGAATTCCAGTTAACATAAAAATGTCCTACTGCACCTAAAGAATGAAGACCAGAATCTAGTCCTTCTGAAAGCTCAATTTTAAAGGCACAGGAATAAATGGTTAACAGTATGAACACAGGATTCAATGGTTCATGTCGCGTTGCTAATAATAACAACATTTTCCGACCTACAACAATTTCTGATCTTAAGAAGTACAAAACTGGTGTTTTGCCAGAAATCCAAGTAAAGAATTTCTCTATTATATATCAGCAACTGTTGAAAATTATTCCGTAGCAGGCGAAAAGCATTCATCTTCAGTCAACCTTCTGATGCATGGCTCTACTGACGTATGGATATTCCTGTTAGAAATTCTGACTTTACCACACCCATTGTCACGAAACTGTCTGGTTGGTATAGGAATTGAAAGCGCAGTTTTTGACAGGACAAAAAAATTGTTTAGTGGCGAAACTATCAAGTTTAACGTTTTAACCCATTTCCTTAGCATCCACTGCAATGTGCAGACACTAAACTTGGCTTTACTCAGCTCCACGATGAATGTAGAATGTTCTGACAAGACTATCAACCGTTAGCAACTTCTTACTTATTTACTTACTTACATACTTACTTACTTACTCGATGGAGCAGAGTCCTTCTTGAGAAGCTATCCGGTTCTCAGCTAATTAAAAAATTCCCCACATTTTATAGAACCCCAACGTTCATTACCGCATTCACAAGTGCCCGCCACATGTCCCTATCCTGAGCCAGATCGATCCAGTCCATACCGTCAAATCCCACTTCCTGAAGATCCATCTTAATATTATCCTCCCATCTACGCCTGAGTCTTCCAAGTTATCCCTTTCACTCAGGTTTCCCCACCAAAACCCTATATCATGCGTCAGCAACAGTGTTTAAATTCTAAAAGAAGGGTGTGCTAAAGATTTTGGGATACAACTACGAGACAAAACCGCATGCCAGTTACGATTCTCACTTCCCCCATAAAGATTGTTGCTTCGTTGCGAAAAAAATATACGTGGACCAGCGTCTCATACCCCGTAATAATTATTTCCATCAAGTTCTTGTCCGCTTCAGCATGTCGCAAAAGGTCTGTGCAGATGTTCATTCCGTTCTCTTTTTGTTCAACCGTCGAAGTCCTGCAATAAATTTTAAGGATACAAAAGTATGCCCAAATTCTCAGTCAAAATTATGAAACGCGATCCTACGGATATTCCCAAGTCTTCCGCCATTTCTCGTCATATTAATTGTCCATCTAATGCACCAAGGAATTTAATGCGCCAATTTTTTCATCAGCGACATGGAAGGACGGCCGAAAAGACTGTGGTCTCCCCACGGTGCCAACAAGTTTTAAGTGTTGGTACCACTCAAATGCTGTTGATCGGCACAATACCTCACCGTCTAATGCCACTTTGAACAACTAAGTTTCTTTGGTAGTTTTGTAACCAATTTTCACGCAAATACGCTATTCCGTTAACACTTTGCAAACAGACAAGCGTTTTTATGCAATAAAAAACACTTCAGGACTGAATGAAAACTGTAACAGGATCCCAACGGTCTTTTAAACCACACTCAATCATCATGGGGTCATATCATTTTAAAGTCTGAGAACTTTTTAAACGGATATCGTATAGGTAATAGCCTCGCCCACCAGTCCAAGTCGCCGTGTGAACGACATTCCTCTCACTGGATATTTTATGGAGTACACATCCCTCCCTTTGACCTTCGTCTAATATGGACACGTGACAACAACATGAATCTCCGACATAGCGGAACAGCAGTCAAAATTCCAACGGAGTGCTAGTCCTCTGATGGCTAGCTGTACAGAACAGCGGTGACATGCAAATTCACATTGCGTGGTGTTCCATATACTCGAGTTCGACACGGGTTGATAAGACTATGACCAGATGCAGCTCTTCATTATTACTGCATGGTAAGAAACAGGTTTATGGGAATATTAATGCCACATTTGTTATTTTCATTTACTGTACCTATAACTGTACATGTAGAGACATGAGAAATCCGACATGGGTCTTTTCAGATTCGGGTTAGTCCGTGTCTGGGCACTTGCAAATATCATCATATACCCAAAGTATTCGGAAAGGTAAAGTACAACTGTCCTTTACCTTAGAGAACCACAACATGAATGGGAGAGCGGAAGTAGAGCTCCATACACCCTTAACCTTGGCACAATATTCAACGGTCGGATTTACGCTCCGGCTGTTTTATCCCCAGACACACGCTCAGTCCCTACAGTACAGGAGTCTGGTTAGGCCAACACGGTACAGCCGATAGGGACGTGACGGAGAAATGGGAAAAGCACCGGCTCTGTCAGCAACACAGACCCCGTCGTCCAAGCCTACTTCTGTCACTAATAATAGTGCCCTTACAGTGCATGTTTCGGTGTGCCTATAAAATATGTCAAGCCAAGGTCAAAAACTGATAATATATTCATTTAACCATGTGAATATCACGCGGTTCTTCACACCAAAGTTACTTCAAACTACTCCCCTCTGACCCTTGAATGGTAAACAGTAACTACCCTCCCTCCTCCTGAGGGCCGTTGACGTCTGGAAGCCACAACGGTGAAACTGCAACAACGGTTTTAGCTCCTCCCAAACTAGTCCTAACATAAAATATGGGAGGCAAACCCGCGTTCAGTAAGGATTCAAACCTCTTCCCATCACATTACCAAGCCATAATACACATCGTGTGCATCATATTTTTACGTATCAATCGTGTCCTGCGATTAATTGGTCACTTTAAATAACAGCGAATCAACCGTGAGTGTTTTACTACCTTCACCGCGATGAAGCATACAGGTCGGGGAGGCAGTCTTCTTCATGTGGCTGCCAGACGGCGTCTCTCGCCCCACCCCACACAAACCTATACCGTCTAGACGATCAATACGCACGCAACTCCAACCAACCCTCTCTACACTCAACCCTTCTTGGACAGCAGCGCCATCGGGAGAACGCTCCGCTTGGTCCTAGGATGATCTGCAGAGAACAGAGGTCGTGGAACCGCTACCGCAAAAACGCCAAACTGCGCATTTCCTCACATACGACTAACTTCATGGAGCAGAGTCCTGATTGAGAAGTTAGCCGTTCATCTCTCCGCTACGACGAAAGCTGATCTGCAGAGAAGAGAAGTCGTGCACCGCGGTTGCAAAAATCGCACACTGCATATAGATGAAAGTAAGAATAACTCCACGGAGCACAGTCGCTCTTGATACCTGAACAGTTTCTCAACTAGATGCGAAACTGCCCATCTGTAACGGAATCCTTAGTTTATCATCGTGTTAACAATAATCCCTCACTGGTCCTTGCCCTGAACCAAATCAATCTGATGATCCACTATAGCATTATCCTCCCGTCTACACCTGGATTTCCGAAGTATCTTCTCTCTTCAAGTTAACCCATCAAAAATGTGCATGAACTCTTTTGTCACGAGTGTTACATGCCCCGCCCATCCGAGTATTCTCGATTTTGTCATGCGAAAAATGTGTACCGAAGAGTAAAAATTATAAGCTATTCAAGATGCAGTTTTCTCCAGCCTCCAGTTACTTCCCCCCTCGTAAGGCCAATTTTTATCCTCGACACCCTGCTGTCAAACACCCTCACTCTTATGTTCTTCCCTTAGCGACCAAGCGCCATATAAAAAAAAAAACGATTATTAGCTCCTCAAAAGGGACTAGGCTGTATGGAGTCAACTGGTAGTCCGTAAGTCGGCAGAGCAATTCACCGACGTGAATTGCAACGTAGGCAACAGTATAAGCGACTGGCGAGAAGCAGTTATCCCGTGTATCGGATAATTGGTTGCGTGACACATCAGACGACTTGTTTTAAATAACTGTAACCCAAATGGCCAAACGTTTAACCACTTCTGCAGGCGAACGCTTCTGCACACTAGGTGACGTAATCGGTTCATCTTTCTCAAACACCGCGGATTAATGATGCACTCCAGTTCACGGTACAAACAAGATAAGCCTTCGCCGCAAACCCAGCTTCCACCGAATACGCTACATTACTTCCATCTTGTCTTATCATTCCGTTACGACAATACTCAGAGAAGAAAGAACTGTTTTTATCTAACGACACTGTAAATTGCTAAGATTATATACACAACGTCGGCGGTGAATGAATGAAATATGAGTATGAAGCATTGACATTCAGAGGACCGTGCATCGTGATATATTCTTATAATAAAACCCAAACGAGATGCACTATTTCTCAAATTTATTTTGGTAAAGAACTCTACATGTTTCGGACAGTAGAATTGTCCGAAACATGTAGAGTTCTTTACCGAAATAAATTTGAGAAATAGTGCATCTCGCTGGCTTTTATTACATAAATATGAAGTATTGGTACAATCGTTATTAATACAACTTACGCATGACAGAAAAAATGCCAGAACGACGATGATCTGAATAAGACAGGTAATGTCCACACGACCTAAGAGTGGGGTGCGTTCGAATCTTTGCACCCTGGATTCTTACCAAATGGTCACAACATTTAATCCGTCATCATAGTTTTGTTGTCGTTCACAATCGTACAAAAAAATAAAACGTTATTGCTATTATTATGTTCCGTTATTACATTTATTTGCAGAACACGTTGCGTACGTACATTATGTGTTAACATTGTCGGTCCAAACATAACCTCAGCTCTCTACCTCGTCTAAATATTTTGTAATTGCTGTCTTAGAAATAATATTTGGTACGCAACCTGTTAGTATATTTATAATTTACACAGATGCCACGCTTCACATTCCTACACATAATTAAAAAACATCAACTACGAAAGCACGCCTTTTAATTATCCTTAAGTATGTATCCCGTAGACTGCAAGAAAAAACAAGGTACATTACTATCGATTTAGGGGCCGGGATAGCGTAGTCGGTATAGCGACTCGCTATGGGCTGGACGGTCCGGGGATCGAGTCCCAGCGGGGGCGAGATTTTCCGCAAGAGTCCAGACCGCCCCTGGGGCCCACACAGCCTCCTATACAATGGGTACCGGGTCTCTTTTCCGGGGGTAAAGCAGCCGGGGCGTGGCGTTGACGACTCACCCCATCTAACGCCGAGGTTAAAGAAAGAGTACAGCTATGCCTCTACACCCCCTCTGGGTCTTCGTGGCCTGTTCTAGGGTAAACTTTACCTTTGTTTTACATTACATTACATTACTATCGATTACTACCAATCAGCATCGATAATTGATTATTTTTCACTTATCGATTAATATACACTTCAACCAAGGCAACGTCGGTAACCAAAGCAGTCACAAACATATGTAGACCTCCACGTGAAGCGCCCATTCCTTTTGTCAGAGTTCAACCAAGCCTAAAATTTCTAACATATTTCAGTAAATACACCCAATATAAAATTTCGCGAAAATCCAACGGAGACCGAGGTGTTCCATACACACAGGCACACAGTCGGACAGACATAACGCAGCCAATAATCGCTTTTCGCAACTCTGCGAACGTGCCTAAAAAAGTAACAGACAGCCAAACCTGAATTTTCTTATATGGGGTTATTCCCGAATTGAACCTCGGAAAAGCAACACGTAACACGACAGGCAATGTACATACTCGTAACAATTCGGCGCGTTCGTGCAACCACTGCTGCCGTGGAAAAGCAGTAAGTATTAACTATTATGACTGTGTGTCTGTTTTCTTGCCTTATTTATCCGGACGGCAAAGCCCATTACGAAGCATTATACCGTCGTGTATGGCCTGTTTGGTTCTACCATATATTTCCACAATATCTCATAAACGGAAAGATTTCTGCAACCAAAAAAAAGTACCGAACAAAAACGTGTTTTGATTTTCTCTACTACTTCTGTCTGCAACATCTCTCATTCTAGGAAAAACTGAGCAACATATACACAATTAATGCACAAATATCTTCACGAAAGTATTGGTCATTTTTGTCAGATTTTAACAAAACTTGATTATTCTCGACCGATTTTCGAAAAATACATATCAGATTTCATGAAAATTCGACCAGTGTGAGCCGACTTGTTCCATGCGGACGGACGGACACGACGCTATAGTCTTTTTTGCACTTTTGCGAACGCGCCTTAAAAGTAAGTACACAATTAACATGTGTGGACTTACATCACCTTACTTCATACAGCTTGATAGATCTGGCTTTATTAGAAATATTGCCAGTGCCCAAACACACACACACACATAAATACCAGCATTAATGCAAGGGGTAGAATAATGAACGTGGGTAAACTGAGCGCATATGTGCGTGAGACATTATACTTGATAACAATCTGCATGCATTCTTTTCCCCCGCCTCCACTCGTAATCCTCTCCTTCTGTACTAACTACGTGTTTTTAATCTACATAACAGACTTAAGAAAGAAGAACTGAAGCAACACAATGAATATGACATGACCGTACTAACTTTACTGCTAACACAATACTATTTCAAATCCGACCATTTCGCGTACGTACACAATCAACATTCAATACCGCCGACTGCAATCCTCAAATCAGTATGGTGACCTCGCACAGTCTTCCAAGATTCGGTGAGTTTCACTCAGATAACACCGGTTACATACTCAAGCCTAAATGACAAAATTGGGTTACGAGATCAATCCCTCCCCAATTCCCACCCTAGGCGTTTATAACATTGTGGAACATGCAGTTTTACTGCGATTAAACCAAAGATGAGAATGGCGAGAAATGACGCACCTATGAGATCAGAAATACCTACAAAATCTTGGTCGGAAACCGTGAATGGAAGAGACCCTTGAAAGACCTAGACGTAAATGGATGGCACTACAAAACGTATTACATGAAAAAAGATACGAAGGTTTGAACTGAATTCAGCTGATGCAGCATATAAATCCGCGGCGAGCTAATGATGACACGGTCAAGAGCGTTCGGGTTCCACAAAAGACATGGAATTTCTTCCCTAGGCATAAGACCATGCTTCCCTATGGTTCTGCATTGTAGCAGAGTTCATGCAATTTCAAGGATACATTCGTACTACGATTACAATTCAAATTTGATGAGCATTTTCCGTGTAACAGTCCAATACACACACATTTCCTACCAACTATTTGCATAATTCTTGATTTCAAACTTCCGCCGTGTTCAGAATGTTGTATACTTTCTTTTGGGTAATTTCACGGCATCTGAATTTTATATGCCAACGTTTCGGAACACTCTGTTCCATCTTCATAGGCGGGTATGTACCTACCCGCCTATGAAGATGGGACAGTGTCCCGAAACGTTGGCACATAAAATTCAGAAGCCGGGGAATTCCACAGAAGAAAGCATACAATATTTGCTTAATGTCTGTATTTCTTATACAATGATACAACATGTTTCGACTCTTGAAGATGGACAAAATGTACCGCCGAAACGTGTAGGAGCATTGTATAATAAATATAAATATTGTGCAACTAGTTGGTGGTGAAATGTGTGTGTGTGTGTGTGTGTGTAATTCAAATCTTGAATACACAGCCGCAGAAACATAACAGTTTTATAGCAGAATCAAAAGTAAAGTAAAAAACAGGTTGCCAAAGATCACGCATCTGCAACGTTCCACAGACGAACCGTACAACAGAACACAAAATATTAACGATTCCACTCTTCCTACTCGCCGACTGCTGTAAACGTTCGTGTTCCCGAAATTAGCAAGCAACAGAAAAATTCTGGCAATGACAGCAAAAACAGAAGCTACGAGAACCTACTCCAATGCAGTGCTGTCCATCGCTGTTTTATTAATCCAGTGGGACTCGAAGAGGTGGATTCCAGCATAACTTACACCTCTATTAAATTCGGAAACAGGCACTGCACCAACGTTCATACGTACAACTAGCAAAACGAATCAGCAAAGGGCCATTAGGCAGTTAGGTACATATGTACTGCACTGGACGACACCAACTTCCTGGAGCCAGAATACCAGCTGATGAGATAACAGCCCCTCGCATGGTCACGACATTTCCCACCTCATATGGAAATCGAACGCTCATTATCGCGTTCAAAACAACACGCCAACGGTCCATGCCCTCATCCAGAAGTATCCAATCAAAAAATCTCCACGTGCTACTACCCCCTGTGTATGCAATTCTTCTATTCAAATGTTCCACGTAATATTTTGAGTGCGTTTATCATCTAGTCAATGCGCGCTACAAGACATGTACACGTCACCCTCAATGATTTACAATAATGTTTGGTGAGCTACTGACGTACGGCTTTACAACTTTCCCCAGCCCCATCCATTATCTTAAGCCAATTCGCAACATCGTCGTATAAGTTCGATCAAGCCATTCTGGTGGTGGGCGAACAACCTGATGAACGGTAAATGGGGAATGACAATGGTCACAGTCCGCCAGACTACCTTGACCAGGTCCTGCAATATGGAGACTTGGCTGGACTTCTTATCACGATATGATGTCACGACGACACTCGCGTTTCTTCCGAATTTGATACTGTCTCCAAAGAGACGAGACAGATGACGATCGTTTCGTAAGTTACCGAAGTCTTGCCTGTGCCACTGTGTGTGGGTGTGCAAGCTTACACATTCCTAAACATCTGTAATTAATCGATCAGCTTGACGCTACAATCGCCTTACTTCGGAAAACGACCAGCCTGTACTAGCCTCTAGATGAAATGCTGGGTGTGGAAATGAGCAAATTTAGATACCAGACAGAAAAATCCAAGTACTGCCGAAAATCGAGTAATGAAAGTATATATAAATTACCTTCCACGTTACCATCTACGCTCTCGAAATTCGAGGAAATGCAAGAACTGCACCTTAACGAAACATTTCACTGTACTCTCAGACAAGGTGCATGCCATAATGTCGGTTACTTAAGCAAGCCACTGTGCCTGGAAAACGTGGAAACGTTTCTGAAAAAAAAAAAAAATGGCTGCCAGTATCATGTACAGATGAAGCCATGCTCTCAGTTTTCAGGTCATGTCAGTTACAAGCGGCCAAGTGGGACGAAACCAGATCGCACACCAACTCTACCGGACAGTTGCCTAGACAGGGTAAGGAACCCATTACAATACTCCTTCACAGATAGCCACAAGGCAACTTACACATGACGAACGACAGTTGCAGTGTCAACTGTGCTCGCATTCTGCTGGTGTGTCTTCGAATACTCCACCGCCACAGAAATGTTACCAATACGCTTGTAACGTGCACAACAAATTTCAACCCGAGACAGAGAAGTAGGACTACGAAAGGGTAACTTGACGGTGATTTGGTGCTAACTTTCCTGTATGTGTACACTAAAAGAGCATTCTTCGGTATTCTGCACACCTCACTATCCGTGATGTTCATCTCTTCAGACAAAAATCTCGTTGCTGCAAAATTAATAATAGTTACCACATATACAATCGAAAATGTATTTTTTTGTATTTTACTAACAAAAAACATGGCAAATAAAACTTACAGACCTTCAAAGACATAGGTATACGTTAACCCTTGTCCATCACATTTCATGCGATAGTCTTTTACGGGAAAATACATTTGAATCTGCCATACGTTAGGGCAGAATTTGATTCAATTCGCGCGAGATAATTTTTATGCGCCTAGAATGTTAATAGCAAACGACGGTATTCAATAATTAAAATACCTTTACAAGAGTCTGCCGAATCCTATTTAATTTCGTTCGGATGACAGTGGTATTATTCCTGTAGAAAATAAGCGAAAATCGAGCACGTAGTAGGCATTCTTCAGCATCACTTACTTCTAAAGTAACTTGATCGTTGCAATATTCCTTATTAATTCTGTACATACAATACCGTAAACATTTTAAGGGTTGGAGAACGAGAAGTTCTTAGGGTAAAGTCAACATATAACTGTCTGATATTTTTGGAACAGAGAAGAGAAGCGACCAACCCGTGGTCATTTCTTTCCCATTTCGCAAAAACGAACACCAATAACAAACCTCCAAACTGATTTTGCGTTAATTAAGGGTATCAAAAGTATTTAGAACAGAAATCAAGATCTAGTCAAACTCCGTCTCTGTGTACTTTCAAGTTCAATGAACCAGAAAATATTCCTGTAGAAACAAAGGAATATTTATCCAAAAACCTGTCACTTTTCAGGCAAAAGCAGTAGAGTACAGCTGATAAAATGGCTTCATTACGATCCGGAAACAGAAGTATCAATATGAACTATATATAGTCAATTCTCAGGGCTACGTGATCAGTTATCACGAATCAAACAAGTTATCCCCGGCCAACTTATGGCTGATGGATAATTCCAAGAAGATTCGTGACTGTGACACAGATATGCTGCATTTAAAAGGAAATTCAAATCTGAATCAAAAGTCTATACTAAAGGCGAAGCAAAGAAAGAGGTACTGCGCTTAATTAAACACCACGCCATGAACACGTATGGGGTTGCTTAGATTCAACTCAACGAATAGTTAACTTCGGCATGACACAGAGGTGACTGGTCAACTACACGCTCTTTACCCCGGAAAAAGAGCCCCGAGTGACCAAGAGGCAGTCTCGACGCTCTGGTGATGAGAAAAATCTCTTGCCTCTACGAGAAATTTAATCCCCGTTTCTCTATCGTTCAGCCGATACATGCTCATTACATGACGTCACGAACATGTCACTGTGTTCTACTTTGGAGGCAATCAAGAACATGTTCACAGTTTGTTACGCTTCGGACATTACAGAACGTTCACAATGTCTGTTAATCCAGTTCAGAACAGTAACAACAACACGGCCTACTGTTTACCGACAGCTGACATACCGCTCAAAAATAATACGTATAATTTCCAAACCCACTATTTCAAAATGAAACCAGAAAACAATGAAATGCGTACTTAGTGAAGCAAACGGTTCCTATAACAACACGACAATCAGACTAGTCTCCTTCCATCTCCATCCACATGCCGAAACAAGACAATCAATATACGTACAACGTAACATTGTGATGCGTTCGCATTACCACTGTTGCCGTGGAAAAGAAATAAGTATTAAACATTTTGAGTCTGTGTTCTACAGCCTTAGTCATCCAGCATGTAAGGGCAAGAGACGTACTATATTGTCATCTATGGCCTGCCCGGCTCTACCACGATTTTCGGGAAAAGAGATATTTAATATAAAATGTGTTGTGATTTTCTCTACAACTTTTCGTCTAAAACACCTCTCAATCTTAGAAGTATTTAAGAGAGATGTTATAAATGTACACGGGTACTTCATGTAAAGTGCCCGTTATCCTTGTCAGATATAAATGAAGTGGGATATTCTCGACAGATTTTCGAAAAACATTCAAATATTAATTTCATGAAAATCCGACCAGTGGGAACCAAGTCATCCCATACGGACGAACATGAAACTCATAGTCGCTTTTCGACATTTTGCGAACGCCCCTTAAAAACTGGTCGACGAGATCTGTGAATGTACCCCCACCCCTGTTCAATTTTCCGACAACTTACATATTTAGTAAGTAATACTGGACACTGACGCAAAGGGCGTAATGTTATCAGCTCCAGCTGAGCTCACAACCTTCAACCATTCTGTAGATACTGTGTCCTAACAGCCTCCCGCGGAATGGACCTGAACTGTGTACGTTTTGAAATTCAACATCTCGAATTAATCGACCTAGACAGCACAAACGTCACAATTATTTTCTCTAGATTCCCAACAGCCCTGATATTTTCCTTAACACCCGGCCACAAACAGACATGTCAAACTATCCAAAAAACGATGTCGGTACAATCACATGGAACATACATAAAACAAATCAAGCATTAGTTCCCTCCGGCAGTCCGATGAAACCTAAGGCTACCGCTACTTATAGAGCTTAGTAGCTAGGTCCGAGTAGTATTTAGACTGTGCCGCGTGCAATATGGACCGGCCAGCTACATACCAGACTTACAGTATTGTCGCCTAGAAGTCAGTTGCTGCTCTGCAGAATCTTCCAATGCTGATCACTCGAACAGAGAACGAGCCATCCCGTACCTTGGTTTGCTGCATACGCTGGTGGCCCAGCCACTTAGTACAATCGTATCTAACGCCTTCTAACCAAAGAATCAGAATTATATATCTCGGTTTTCCGAGGAGCTGAACCCCAATATAGCCATCCCGCAGTTAACAATACAAAGCTAATCTGGAGAAGCACGTCTAAAGTAAGTTCCTTCATAACGCATGAACACCAACTCATTTAAGTAGTTTCAAAATATCAAACACGCCTTAATCACTTACCCTGAAAATCCCTTTTTAAACAGTAATACACAATTATGTATGTAGTTTCAAACTTTAAAGACTTCTTGATCGCCTACAATGAAAATCCCTATCAAAGTGCAATAGATATTTACATAAGTGCTTTCAAAACTAAAAAAAAAAGTCTTTAAAACAACTTAAAAACGCTACTGTACCGTAATAAACATATATACGCGCGCGCACGCACGCACACACACACACACAAACACATGTGGTCTAATGAAAATTTCATACACAGTTACTACCCACGAGTCTCAGTTTTGTAACATGGCTTCTGCTCCCAGTTTCAGAGGGATAGAGCCACAGCCACAGAAAGTCTCGTATCCTCGTCGTTCGGCTGCCCCACAACAGAGTAAGGGGGGAATAATGTAAGATCTGAAGTTCTCACCGTGGTGACTAGCGATTATTGCCCTCTGGAATCTGAAGTCGCGCTGTGTGGTACCCATTTACCACGGTTTCGGAAACCCCTGCTGGCTTCATCTTTGGGGTAAAGACGGAGAGTTTGGTTCCTCATAAACATAGTAAGAGTAAGAGTAATAATGTTAAACACAAACGTGAGATCTCAAAAAAAAAAAAAAAAAAAAAAAAAAAAAAAAAAAAACAAACGAAAAAAACAACCTAAACAAAAACAAAAACGCCGTTTTCCCTCTGCGGCGTTTTTTATTTTTGACGGCTGCCCAAAACAAATA
>Ga0123355_10007373_pt1 | contig 16471 bp, 9 predicted proteins | sample TergutEmb28metaG_3_FD_89872 | JGI IMG/M metagenome (GOLD analysis project Ga0123355, IMG submission 89872) | Embiratermes neotenicus P1 segment gut microbial communities from Petit-Saut dam, French Guiana - Emb289 P1 | ecosystem: Host-associated > Arthropoda: Insects > Digestive system > Gut ...
ACCTCGTCCCTCCTAGGTCCAAATATTCTCCTCAACACCATGTTCTCAAACACCCTCAGCTTCCTTTCCTACCGCAATGTCAGCGACCAAGTTTCACACCCATACAAAACAACAGGCAAAATTGTAGTTCTATATATCTTGGAGAGCGACACTAATGTAATTTATTGTTATTCATCAAAATGATGCATGATTACAGACGGTCGGAAACATCCATTTTGTATTAAGATAACATTTCTATGCAACGTAAATAAAATGATAATGGCATGGCGAAAATTTTCAGATTTCAGTTCGAACACGAATTTCGAACCACTGAAGCTCGGTATGGGAGATCTGGCATGGTGGAACCCCAAAGTGCTTAAGTGTTTTATTGAACGACGCTATGAGTTGCCCGGGTTATATAACGCCATCGGTACATGAATGAGATGATAGTACGGAGCATTGGTAAATGGAACGTACAGTAGAAAACCGACGTAGCCTACCTGGAGAGAAACCGGTTCGAATGCCACTTTTTCCGCCACGGATTACAGAACAACTACGTATTACATTTAATTATAATCTATAATTCGGCAGTTATAAATAAGGCGAATGTGTGAATCCTTGAGAACCTTTTCGAAAATTTTGATGTAGCCTGCACGGAATGCGTAATTAAGTAACACATCCTTAATAAAATTATCATTAAGCAGCAGAAATAATAGTAATAATAATAATAATAATAACAACATACAAGGTAGTGCAAAAGTCATTCCGCACGCGGTGTCTAACATGTTGGTTCTAGTGTCAAATAACTTTCGCACTATGTGTGTGCAGATATAAGTATAAATCTCTGCAACAGGAAACTAAGCTTTGAATTATACTTACAACTGCTTCCTCAATTTATTGAACAATAATTCGTCAGACTGAGAGACATAATCTGTATTCTAACTGTATTTAAGTATCGGTTACATTGGCCAAACATAACGAAAGACGATCATATTCGTGTCTAAAATTCGAAGTTCCCTCGAGGAGGGGGAAGAATTCATCAATGAAAATATAAACAAATATGCACATAAACACAAAACATACAATTTTGGAAGAACATTCAAATTGTTGGTAGCTTTTCAGATATGCGGTTAATACGGCCAAGATTGCATATAAATTAGTGCAATAAGAATACACTTTAACAATTACGAGATGCGTGTTTGATTATGGGGCAAGTAAATTAATAATCTGTATGCGTAGTTTGAGTTTGAACCTGACTACAAGATTATGGGGCACAAATCGCTTCCTCTCACGAAACAGTTGCACATATGCACACTCGTAATATCTGCGTGATAAAAAACACTCAGCATCAAATGCAAGTAAACAACTTTAACAGCATTTCTTATGATTATTATCACCAACCTATAATCTTACGGTCCCTCATTTCCCTAGCAGAAGTAGAGGTAAATGACCAGAAAACAGCTGGAAGATGTCATGGGAGTGGCCCGTCAGAAATAAGAGTTAACACAACGTGTTACATCGAAGCGTGTTTTTTGTTATGCTGATACACGAATGGAATTTACAGGGATAATTCTGCTATCATTGCGTACTTCAACAAGACCATTCCTTTCATCCGAGGCAAGTTCATCGTTGTTATTATTATTTTTTTTTGTTGGAGAATATATATATATATATATATATACATATATATATATGTATGTGAGGTACAGGTAAAGTTAACCCTAGAACAGGCTAAGAAGGCCCAGAAAGGGAATAGAGGTATAGTTCTATTCTTTCTTTAACCTCGGCGCTAGATGGGGTGGGTGGTCAACGCCACGCCCCGGCCGCTGTACCCCCGCGAAAGACCCGTTACCGGTTGTGTAGGAGGCTGGATGGGCCTCAGAGCGGGTCCGGACGGGTGCGGAAAATCTCGTCTCTACCAGGATTCGATCCCCAGACCGTCCAGCCCATAGCGAGTCGCTATACCTACCACGCTATCCCGGTTCCATATATATATATATATATATATATATGTATATGTATAACAGTTGGAAGGATAATAACTGACAGTGAAAAACAAAGTTGCTCAGAGAATAACTTGTCCCACTGCCACTCCATTACAGACCCTACATGGACTGTCTGAGAGCGAACTCAGGGCTTCTGCATTCAGAAATCGGCGACCCCCTCTTACGCTGAGAATGGCAGAGAGAAATTCAAATTCTGTAGTGTTAATAATTATCACTACATTCCAAACTAGTAATGCTTGTTTTTATTTAACGATATTTTATTTTACAATTGCTATTGCGTCCAGTGACAAAGATACTGCTTGGCGAAGTGTAAAGAAAGTAAAAGCGAGGTGTCGTGGCCTACGTTAAGGTAATCTCACAGACTTTTTCTGGAAGAAAATAGTGTATGAAAGTAGTAAACCCTCAGTTGATCACAGGGTCGCGAACACAGGACCTTCTAAATGCACATCAGGAGTGTTAACAATTACACAGCGAGCGAAGCAAAGTGGAAAAGTGACAACGTGCTGGAGATGAAGTGTAATAAGGAGCCTAAGATTTTCCATACTCAAGAAAAATTCTCAGGGCGGTCAGAGCTAGATCGCACTCTTCGGAGAACTCGCTCTGGAAGAGGCTCTGAACCTGCAGCAAGATAGGCTACGCAGTGAATCAGAGCTAGGTGCTTGGGATTGGTGGTGCAGATAACATACTACGTATGTGGTATAGAGAAAGAAGAAATCCGTAAACATTTTAATCAGGAATTTCAAAGTGAAAGCGAACGCTTGGAAGATCCACACGTAGATGAGATAACGAAATTACACTACAATTACACTAAAAATACAGGCCGTTAGGATGCCCACCGAATTCGTGTGGATCAGTGCAGTGCCGAGTGGCTAATTCTTGTGACCAAATTAATGGACCGTGGAACTCCACAAACTGGGTAAAAGTTTCGCTCGTCGTTTTCGTTTTATTCCTTTCATAACGTTGTTTGATATTCGCAAGCAGTACGAAAAAGAATAGCGGTCAATGTTAGTGACTACCTGAGCGACTGTCAACTTCTCAAGCACGATCCGTTTCAACCAGTTTAATTACAAAATTTCCCTCATTTACTGGAGCACATTTTACATGACATACTGACGGTATATAATTTTACGCCGGACGCATAGACGGCGTGGTCTAAGGCGTAGGTCTGCTGCCGCTCGCTTGCTAAGATTGTGGGTTCTAATCCCGCCGGGGGCATAGATATTTGTCCCTTGTGAATATTGTGTGTTGTCAGGTAGAGGTCTCTAAGACGAGACGACTGTCCATCCACACAAGTCCTACCGACTGTGGTGCATCGTTGAGTGTGATCTAGAAACCTCGAGAATGAGAAGGTCCTGGCCCGCGTTTGGCCGCAGCGTCACATAAAAAAAATCTTACTGACAAAATTGTGTACCTAATAGGAATATTACAATGATTTCAACTCTGATGTTTTTAAATAGGACCCAGTCTTTTGTATGGTGTTATAAGTACAATAAACTCCTAATAGCGCGGTAAAGCACGATGGTCTTGTCATGTCCACCCGGCAAGGAGAACATAACCGCGATGTATTCTGACAGTCAGAGGAAGAGCACTACGTTCCAAAGACAGCAGGAGGTTCGCCGACAAAGAGATTTTTCGTTCGTTGTGGATGGATCTGTGTGGAGAGGTACAAATAAGGTGTACAAGTCGCTGCAGGACACAATGTGAAGAACAGACAATAATTTTGATTGTATTACATTACGTACTGTGAGTGAGCGTGCGAGTCGAGTTGTCCGGCCGCTTGCGAGCAGTGTTTGACGTGAAATAACCGGCACATCCAGGTAATGATGGGATCAGCTATACTTATCTTCAAAACGTAACTATGAACAACACCGACAGAAAATACGAAAAGAAAAATACTGAAGGGACTCTATCTCTCAGGACGTAACGCAATATTCAATAGTCACCTCTTCGTTAGGTTTTCATTAACTTTCATCGTGAATTTCTCTCCATATTCCTAGAAATCTTGCATCATTCACGACAGTCTTGCTGTCTCTGAATGTTAAAGTGTAGGACGTACAGTAATTTACAAATCACGATTTCGTTCTTCTAGGATACAAGGCCGGGTAATTGGCAATCTGTTCCCTACTTTCCGATATATAGTCCTAGCTTAAAATTCAAAGGCCCAAATACTCCAGAACCTTGAAGATTAAAACACTGTATTGTCCCTAGAGGTCCGGAGCCGATTACCAAGTGACACTGCTTCATATTCCAAAAGTAAGGAATACTCAGGTACACCGCTTCGAAAACCTTAAAATGTCGCACCTGACAAGTGGCTTTTACAGTTAACCTTATAAGTTATTAGTCTCAAAGTTTAGACACAAATCGGATTGTACAATATTTAACACACACACACACACACACACATATATATATATATACACATACATACATATATACATATATAAACACGGCAATAAAAATATAATGTTTGTGTGTATCCCACACGCTATACTTGGGCAGATGATTTGGCTATAGCATCTTCTACAACTTACGGATTACAAGAAAATGAAGCTAATAGATAAATATTTTAGAAATTTGAATTTTGAATGTGATCTGAACAATTCTAAAATTGTGGTACTTAACGAAAGGATCAAATTGAAAGCAAGTGAGATATGGAGAATGAATGGTCGGAATACTGACGGAGTTGATAACTGTAATTAGTATATATATGATCACGTTAGAAAGCAGAGGAGGCTGCAGTAATCAGCCAGAACAGGAGCTGCACACAAATGTACATTGGTAACCCCCATTATAACCATACAAACACTGCAGAACGTTCACGAAACGGTATGTGAATCGAAGATCAGGTATGGAATTGAGTAATGGGGTTTCAGTAAGCATGTAAAGAATTAGATCAGGTTCGTGGCAGAATTTGCAACGAATTAATGGGGATACCAAATTGTGCAGCCAAAGGGCTTTCTGAGGGGAACTTGGCAGACAGAGTAGGGGAGGCTCCAACACCGTGCCCTGCACGGTTGCACGCACTAAGATATTCCAGACGTGTTATGGGTTCACTTCGTTTGCTTTCGTTATGGATCCGCTACGCCACTAACAGCCGTAGAATACAAAATGCTTTCCAGATGGTCCCACAAATACAAATCCAGCAGCTTTCAGTCGGGTAATTTTGTGGGCCCTGCAAATGCTCCCCCCTTGACCTAGCTATCATTCCGTATAATTGTCATTCAAAAATGACGCTAAAATAGGGTGGAAAACAATAGTGCAGACACAAGGTGTTCTTGTGTGTAGCGCAACACCCTGTGTCAGCTGTGCAACACTCGTGTCACCTGCCAGTTCCAGCCGGGATGGAAAACATGAGGACGAACCAGTGTGTCTTCTGTTATGGACAGCCAAACATTTATTGAAAATCATTGTTTGTGTCGTGACGGAATGACTGTGTGAGTTGACCTGCGCTCAAGAACTGTGATTGTGGCCATTTACTGTCACAATCACACCGCATAATGACCAACAAAATGTAAAGGCATGAGAATGGAGGGTCTGGCGAAGCAAGCATTGCGATGCGGGAAAGACCGCTACACTCGCTCGGCGCTTTTCTTCTGAAACGCATCCTAGTCCTAAAACTGATCGCCCAAGCGCACATAAATACACACACACACACAATTGGCTTTGCTTTTGGGTCTAAATATATACACTTTCGGAGGTGCAGTGTACTTCAGGAACACCCTGTTTGCGTACACGTGTGTGTGCTTATGTGCATACATAAAAAGGTAAAGTGATCCCGTTACAGGCCCGGTGTGGCCCAGATGGTGGGTAGAGGTAAAGCTCTACTCTTCCATGACCGCGGCACTAGAAGGGAGTGAGTGGTCAGCAGCACGCCCCGGCCGCACTTTACCCCCGGGAAAGACCCGGTACCCACTCTTTGGGAGGCTGGATGGGCCCCAGGGCTGGTCTGGACAGGTGCGGAACATCTCGTCCCCACCGGGATTCGATCGCGGACCGTCCAGCCTGTAGCCAGTCGTTATACCGACTGAATTACCCGGGCCACATGCACATACATATATTACATTACATACATGCATACATTACATACATACATTCATAGGCACGTACGTACATACGTACATAAATACATACATACATTGTACACCACACACTGTCAGACACCACTTTTCCTTTTATCCATTACGTGGAAAATTAATCTCCAATCAAAACTGATTTCAACGAGCTCTTTTATTGTGTTGACTACAAATTTCTTGTGTCATAAACGCCTTTGAGGAAATTCACAATATTTTGAGTTTCATATAAAGTAGGCGTTACCTGTAAATGATGCGAACCAAAATTAAATTAATACAGTAACGCTTAAGCATGAATTCAAATTGCAGTGTAATGCTGTCAGTTTCTGGTTGTGAAACATATAGCTTGCCATATAAATCTCTTTCTCACTGTTTATAGCAGTAAAACTAGATCAAAGACCAAGTCTTGTTAAGCCAGTTTCTCTTACATGAATGAATCTGCCACCTGCAGTGTTTGTTAAGAAGCGACTTGGTATGACAAGTTTCCTTGTCTGTGCCTAATGATGTACCGACACAATCATGGCACCGCACTAACAACAAGAGTAGAGGTGGTTAATTTTACGCACAGGGACCTCTAAGGTCAGATGTTTTCTGTTCCTCACGACCTCAGGCTGCTTAGCCGGCACTTTTGATCTCCCCAGGACCTGCGTGAGAACCAGCATGTCCATCAGACGTCACGGCTATAAGGCGTTGCTCGTCCCGAATGATGAGAGCGCCAAACACTACATCCAGCGCAGCCTGACTGATGCCAACAGGTTATTCTTCAGCTGTCTCGGTCGGTGCCTCTAATCGGTTGCTATTCAGAACTAATTCTGATAGAGACGGCTTAGGACGTCTCTTCGAGAGATGACGAGTCCGAATTTCGGGCGGGTTATTTTTCAATGTCTGCAGGCAAGTGATACTTAAGAACCTTAAATTAGGCTACAGACGTTTTTTTATACGCCACTTTCAATCCAGTAACCATTTTTATCTAACCGTTCGGTGTTATAGCCATCAGTTATTTAGGCATTCCTTCAATGAACCACAGGATAGGCCTAAACAAATCATAATTCACTCTGAAATTGCAGATCCTTAGACAACTCGCAGAATGACTCTTTGTGGGGCTTTTAGACTCAACTGACAACAAAGGCCAAAATTTCGTGAACAAGCATTAAGGTTCAAGCGGTATATAACGAGAGACCCAAATGTTCAAGAGCCGGAGATCCCATGCACCTTATACCTTGCGGACAATGTGACACAAGCAGCGTCGGTAGCTTCCTGTATTCATTTTATGACGGCCCCTAAAATCTGAGCTTCCCGAATCTGCAACATTCAGTTACCGCCTCATCACCATTGTCTCCGCAGCCAGCTAAGGCTCAAGCAAGACCGCCCCAAAAAATCATAATCCTGCGGCCTCAGTCTAAGACCTAATGCACATACCTACATTAACACAACTAAAATATTACGTCCCTCTACAGTGTTTCCTGACGGCATATTTTACCGTATAATATTCATGACCTTTACCACAAAATTCGTTCACCGAACCATATAGATCATTTAATCCACCCGACATCACAAATTATTTCTCTAAAATAAATTAATCTTATCTCGCATTACACAGTAGTTTCGTCCCTATAATTGTCTATGCATTTTTGTGTCCGATATTTTCTATTAATAAAAAAACACATTGTAACATAAAGCCTTGTTGCAAACTATAAAGAAATATTGACTGCCAGAACTACCGTATATTCTCGAATCTAATCCCCACCCTTTTTGCGGTTCAGAGGGCTAAAAAATCAGATGCTGATTAGAATCGCGGTCGTGAGCTGGATTTTGGAAAAATGATACAGCTGCTGTACGTGCCGTAAGAATAATACAATACAATAATTTATAATTTATTATTCATAATATCGTATAATATATTACATAATATTTATAATTTATTATTCATCAGACTCGCCGTCATCACTCATAACTGAATCGTTATCCGTCACCCAGTCACTATCATCTTTATCTTCACCATCGTCCTCCCATAGAATGTCATTTTAGGATCCGTCCAAAGCATTGTTTATGCAACACTTCCTGAAAGATCTGACGATAATGCTCTCCGGGATGGCTTTCCATGCAGCCGACACCCACCGCGCGACTTCTGAAGGCGGTTGAAGGAACGGTGCGGATTAGAACGGCGAAATAACTTTTTCCGTTTAAGAAATCGGCAAAAACTAGTGCGGATTAGATTCGGAAGCGGATTATATTCCAGATTATACAGTAGTTAACAGTGGAAATTAGAAATACAGCACCTGTCTTTATAGTGTCATCCTCCATTTTACTCATTAATTACCTCCAGGTTCGGCACTGTTAAATATTGATGTTCATAGCACCTTGCAGAATCACCAGGCCTTATAAACATGGCCTGCAATTACAACATCCTTGAGTCACGCACTGAAACTAGACCGAGCGTACAAAGATGGAAAGAGGCGGTCAATCAAGAAGAAGAAATGTGTGCCGTCTGTCATGGATACATGCAACACTAACGTGAACCGGAAAGAATTCTACACTTCGGCTCAAGCAGAATCAACTTCCGTCTCATTCACGCCACAATCCCACAAACCGTACGCGATACGATAACACATTACGTAACTACGGGTTCGTGTTCATTATACAGAAAGACGGCAAACAGCAGAGATTGCATAACTAACGTGTAAACGGACTTGATAACTGTGCGTGTGTTTGAGAATCTATTGGTGGGTGAGTGTGTATGGAGACGTGCTGTGCAGTTAATGTAAAAGAAAATCTTCGTTCGTTACGCCTCACGCCATGAAGGGAAATAAAGGACATGCAATGATGACTATAGTACTGCATGGAGGTGAGTGGTTGGCTTCATGCTTTACCTGATGCTCTTGTTGAGGGAGTCCCTAGTAATGAATAGACTTCTGCCCTGAAGCCGTCTTGAACATGGCGGTAAAGCGAAAAATCTCAGAACCCTTACCGGATGTAGCTTGTCGCTTTATTGATAAGACTCATCACAACTATATTCGTGTGTAAATGCGTGCATGCGCGTAATGACGTTCAGTTCGTGATGCCAGATTCACAGAAATAAAATATAGATGACCGTGAAAAGAATTAGACTATAGCACCAAAATCATGAAACATAAAAGAACATGACATAATATGGTTGCCAGACAGCACCCTGGCTCAGTTGATACTGACACACTTCGCGGAACAGAGTCCCATACAAGAAGCTAAAGAGGAGCTCAGCGTATAGAGAAAGTCTCCGTAATTTGTAGAACCCGAAGCTCCATTAACATGTTAATAGCATTCGGCCACTGATTCCTATCCTAAGCTAAAGAAATCCAGTCTTTATATTCCCACCCTATTTCTTTAACAAACATTTTTAATATTATTCTCCGAACTACTAAAAAGTCTTTCAGGAGGTCTCTACCATTTAGGTTTTCCAACCAAAACTAAAGTCATACGTAAATTAAAATTAATATTTTCAGAAGAGTTCATGATGAATTGTCACCATAAAAGGCAACGAACCTGACGTGGTACCAGTAAACGACGCTACTATAAATCTGTCAAAAACTTAGAAGGAAAACGCCAATCGCGTTTCAAATGTTGACGTACAGAACATTATTTTCTCCGGTAACTACTCCGACCGTTTCGTGTGACAGCAGGCAGCAGCAGAGTTCTCGCCATAATGCCAATCTGCCATACGTCGGGGTCCACATGTGTTATTTCTATGCATTGCTGCTAACATCATGTTTTTACTCATCGTACTGAAAATAGGTGCTGGAAATGTTTCCTTCTGGTTCGCAGGCACGTAACAAACACGTTGTTCATTGCATGTCGAAGATCGATTAAACTATGTTAGTTAAGCGAGCCGATGGGAATTGACTAAGGGGCCGTTGTCAGACAAGATAATATCCCCAGAAAAATCTAGAAATCTTTTCTCTTGCATGATGACAAAGTATAAGGAAGAGAGCTGTAAAAACTAGAATTGTTACGTGTTTCAAACCATCCGTTTTGGGTCTTGATGCCATATAAATTTAAAAATAGTGTGCAGAAGTTGTTAACCTTGGAATGTGAAAAATGTTTGTGAGAACTTGTACATTTCCTTTTGCAGCGAGTCACACAGACAGTATTTTGCGCGTAAACTAAAGATCTTATAAAATAGCCTTTCTGGAACCGTATTTAAAGGACACGTGTTTTTCCACGTACTTACCCATGCGCATACATAATATTAAGAGTACCCCATAACTGATAAAATATAAGAATTCTGTTTATTGTTGTGAAACACTCGTATGTATACAATTAATTTACGTATTTTCTATCAAACTAATACTTTGTGTCGCCATAATACGGTTGTAGCGATGAGTCTGGAGTAGTGGTAAAAATCCTGACATGCACTTGTAAGATATTTGGTTCAATCACAGGACACGGTAGCTAACCTGACTGATTTCTTGTGGTTTTTCAGCCATTTCAGGACGCCATAACAGTCCCTCCATGGAGCGACAACTTATCCCTTCAAATACTTTCCAGTTCATCAAACCTCCTACAACTTACGGTATATAGTCTGACATAGTGCTAGATAAGCCACAAAGAAATGTTTTTTCTTTTTTTCAGACAATATTAGTAGACTGGTCAGCAAGCGAATTCTGGCGCGAGACAAGTCGCGGACATTGTCTCATCAATGCATATTGTTGCTGCTATTTGCGACAGTGATGAAAAGCAAGCTCATGACTAGCGATTTAAACATCTGTTAACTTTATCTTGTCATGCATTTGTATGTTATAAGAAGACAGATAATGTAAAAGACATAACTGTTTTGCTACATTAGGAAGCCATGTTCATGTACGGTTGTTTATTTGAAGATAATATGCAAGTCAGACGGTGTCCAAAAATCAACAGTTTTTGACAAGACAGCCAATGTACGTATAACGTAATATGGAGGCGCGTTCGTGCAGCCATTGTTACAGCGGAAAAGAAATAAGTATTACAAAACCTGAGTGTGTATTTGTAGCCTTAGTTGTCCATCATGCAAAGCCCATGCGCCGTATTGTCACGTGACTTGCCCCGCTCTGCGATATTTCTTCACGTTATCTCATAAACAGAAAGATTTTAGAAAAAAAAAAAGTTATTGAACATAACACGTGTGTTTCGATTTTCTGTACAACGTGTGTCTGAAATAGTTTTCATTCTAAGAATAACTGAGCGAGATATTGTCTAAGATGTATACTGGTCTTCGTGTAAAGTACCCGCTATTTTTGTTTGATATAATGTAGATTCCATTTTCTCGACAGAATTTCGAAAAATACATAAGTATCAAATTTCATGAAAATCCGTCTGGTGGGAGCTGAGTTTTTCCACGCGGACAGACGGACAGAGACAGACGTGACGAGGTTAATAGTCGCTTTTCGAAATTTTGTTAACGCGCCTAAAAATGCTTTTGACGGTGTGTGCACGGAGCGAATGACCGTTGGAGAACAAAAGGGCCGCCTGTCGATTCTGCGTGATTCACTTTTATCTGTTGTTGGTGCAGCTTTCAGACAGCCTTACAGGACCGGTTGGTCTTCACTTCCGCAGAGTGCAGGTATGTCAGTAGATATGTCTTCGGCCTGCTTTCACCGTCTCTTAACACGTTCCACCGTCCACTTCTGACGCGCTTATCCATTAGCCTCTGTTGTCTAAACCAATAAGTCGCATGTAACAGAACGAGACGAGATGGCGACAAACACTGCTTCATTTGAATGACAGAAGAGAGAAGGACCATTAAAATGAGAGGCTACACGACATATTGAAACATATTTACCTTCAAAAAATTATGTCACACATATGTAAATACCGAATACTGCTGTTAATAAACTTACAAGTGTTTTACCCATTCCACAGGGCAGTTTGGAGTTTGATCTTCAAGCTCTCTTAGTCTCACAGAGCTTGTTGACATAAACTAAAATTTTTCGTTTTCAGGTCCTGACTTTTTTCGAAACCCGGTAAGAAGTGAATAACATCATCTAAGATTTTGTTGTTTTTTTCACTCTATCTATACAAGTACTGAAACATTAACAGGACAAACGCGACACAGTCGAAGCAACGTTTGCTTCTTCTTCTTCTTCTTCTTCTTCTTCTTCTTCTTCTTCTTCTTCTTCTTCTTCTTCTTCTTCTTCTTCTCCTCCTCCTCCTCCTCCTCCTCCTCCTCCTCCTCCTTTTTCTTCTTCTTCTTCTTCTTCTTTTTCTTCTTCTTCGTCTTCTTCTTCTTCCATTTCCTTACTGGCCGCTGTTCACTGGAAATAATAATCCTAAAATTCCACCGATGTTTGCTCCCAGGCCAGTCTGTGTGGGGCTTGTAGTTAACACAGTGGCACTGGAACGGGGTTATCTCGGAGTATTCCGGTTTTTCCCCGTCAGCATCATTCCACCAATGCTTCATACCCATATTTCATTCATCTACCACGGACACCAAATAAACTTTTTTTTACTATGGCGCAGTAACCCACAGTGGGCCAAGGCCTCCTCATTATCGAGGATTTGCGATCACACTCAGACACACCACACTTGGTACGACTCCTCTGGACGAATGACCAGCCCGACGCAGAGACAACACACAACACTCACAAGAGACAGACATTCATGACCCCAGCGGAATTTGAACCCACATTCTCAGCAATCGAGCGGCCATTGGGATCGGTCTTTATAACCTGAGCGAGTTGTTAAACAAAACACCCCTTGTCTCCCCTCCCCTCCCTCCCTTTGTACAGAAACATGGCAGCTGATATGTCTTCAACATATAATGTAACAAAAGGTAAAGGTAAAGTGTTCCCGTTACAGGTCCGGTGTGGCCTATAAGGTGGGTAGAGGTATAGATCTACTCTTCCATGACCGCGGCACTAGAACGGGTGAGTGGTCAGTAGCACGCCCCGGCCGTACTTTACCCCCGGGAAAGAACCGGTACCCATTTTACAGGAGGCTGGGTGGGTCCCAGGGCCGGTCTGGACGGGTGGAAAATCTCGTCCTTACCGGGATTCGATCGCGGACCGTCCAGCTAGTAGTCAGTCGCTATACCGCCTGAGCTACCAATGTAATAAAAGGGAAGACCCGAATTCTCACGGTCACCACTATTTCTTAATCTAACACAGCTTCCAAATAGTTGTGAAGGTATTTAGGAGAGGTTAATATGCAGGAATACGAAAAGAAGTGGCCATGCCATATTCACGGTAGAACTATTCTGCCATATTTGGTGGGACTGAAGGAAAACACTGAAACGAAAATGGCAATAGCTGATGTAATGCCAGTATTTTGAAACGGGTTCCTCCTCAGTTACAAGTCAGCAGCTTCGCCACTGAACTAATGCCGTTCAATAGACAGGCGGTGGTGCACAAGAGGCAACAACCATTACGCCGTAATCCTTATGAATTCCAAAAATTACCGCTGCTTTCTCGTTGCACATATGTTACTGCCCGCAACTGACTTTCTTGTCTTCGCTGACGTCACACGATGCTCTATGTGAAGCTACTGACGGTCACAAATCTCCACACGACTACGCCCTCAAATTGTGGCCTTCTTCGTTTTGACACCGTACATTCTTTATCAGACGGGGCCGGTATTTAAATTTTACTGCGTGTTTTATTAAAACTTAAATATTTTTGGACATAAAACGGTAAAATTATGAAACAAATGGTATTTTGTGGAAAATAGAACAGAGATTATGTAGCATGTCTTACAAATGCAGTAAATTTCCTTGTTGCCCTAATAGAGCAAGTGAATTCCTAGGGCCGTTTTCGTACGAGTGTGCTATATGCAGTACTTTTGCTGGACACGGGGTACTTTAGTAGATGAATAAGTACGTTTAACCCTTTGGCCCTAGAGCTGGACATTACAGTTTAGCACATCATTTATGTAAAATGTGAATATTTTATGAACCAAGAAGGGTAACATTAGGAAATACACGACATTTTGTGGAGGAATAAAAGAAGATGGCGAGAGAAAGTATAAAAAAATAATGAAATGTATTTGTTGACTTACTATATAAAAAGCGTACTCTGGGGGGTAGCAATACGCCCGTCCTATATATAGGATGCATTGTGCATAAAGGTTAAATGAAAGCGGTGGTCCAGTCTTCAGAAGAAATTTATGTTTAATTTTGAAACCGCTACTATAACCCAACTTAAAATACAGTTACATTTATCAACGTAAATTAGCTTATATCTAATTGAACGCTAAGATCGTTTTCTACTAATGACATAACGTCGTGTCTATGCTAAGCAAGAACGCGTTTTTATTCTGTATTCAAATGCCGTGATGTTGCAACATGTTTACAGCATTCGTTTAGTTTGAAGATCTCTCTCGTACCTTGTTTGGAAACACACTCTTCCGACAGATTGCAGGCGCAGAGGTGTGTAACGGTGTGTTAACACAAATAACGTCTCTCAGTTCTAACTGAGCACACCGGTACTGTTGTTTCTGTTGGTAAAATTCTCTCACGTTTGTGCCAACCTTAAGATTCTGTCCTTGAAAGAACTAAAATCTATGAAGTGTAAGCTGGGGAGAAGTGAAGAGGAAGTGGTTTCTGTAATCGTTGCGAAGGAGTGAAGAATTTTAAGTAAACAAAAATCTCATGTTACAAATTTGAGTGCAGGTGCGATTTTTGTAAACACCCTACAGACCCCACTCTGTTGTCTGTAACTACGAGGAGACTGGTAGCCTCAAGAGAGTCATAGAATTGAAGATGTTTGGAGGAACCAAACATTCATTTGGTAAATGGTGGAAGGGGCGAATAAAAATGAATATATATTGTTAAAATAATAGAGCATAACTGACTCTTGAACCTGCTCTTCAACATAAACTAGAAGACACGGAGATACAGGGCGACTAGTAATTAAATCGACATATTCATTTACACGTATTTCTGCAAGTTGAGGCCACACATCAGACAGCTGTGTCAGTTGCCAATAAATAAAGGTAAGGAGAAGAACAAGTATAGTCATGTACTATGGACTGAATGAAAGAAGAAATTGGACAGTGCTAATTGTTCTTGGCTAATTACTTTGTTTTTGACATCAAAACAAGAGTAGCAGATCCACAAGCAAGCCGACCTCACACAAGGTATTGTAACTACAGGGACCTTAACCTTCCAGTGCTGCACTTCTCACTTGCCGCCCCAGGCAATGGGCAAATTGAGGCAACTTTCGTAAAGGTTAACAGACATTTTAACTGCAATTAAGATACGTTATGAGAGGACTTCATAGTTAAATTAGTGTTTCAAAGAATGTTAATCCAGCGGTGTACAAACTCGGGCGCCAAGACGCTTCGACTAGTAGATTTTGTATGGTAAAAGTTAAGTAAAATTTGTTCTAGAACACGCCACGATGGCAAAGAGGGGGAAGTAGATGTACATTTCTACTCCTTTTTTAAACCTTGGGGCTAGATGGTGTGCAAGGGTCGGTCTGGACGGATGCGGAAAATCTCTTCCCCACAGGAATTCAATCCCTGGACATTCCAGCCCGTAGCGTGTCGCTCTACCGGCTACGCTTTCCCGGCCCACAGATTTCGTACGGTAGTGCCTAATATTTGTGGGTCCTCAGTATGGTAGTGCCTAATGTTTTTGGGTCCTCAGCATGGTAATGCCTAATATTTGTGGGTCCTCAGTATGGTAATGCCTAATATTTGTGGGTCCTCAGCATGGTAATGCCTAATATTTGTGGGTCCTCAGTATGGTAGTGCCTAATATTTGTGGGTCCTCAGTATGGTAGTGCCTAATGTTTGTGGGTCCTCAGTATGGTAGTGCCTAATATTTGTGGGTCCTCAGTATGGTAGTGCCTAATATTTGTGGGTCCTCAGTACGAAATTTGCTTTATATCAGCTTTCCGGCACCTAGAATGTTGAGGTTGCCACTAGATATTTGGAAAATTGTGCAACCCTGTTCCACAATGTGATAACCCTAAAACGTTCCACAGTATAAATGAATATTAGTAACAAAAATGTTAACACGTTCAACTGCCTGGGCTACATAAAGAAATATGCCGATAGTGGGACTCGAACCAACATAGTTTGTTTCCCAAGGCTACTGCTAGCACGCGTTCAGCTGGCTGGGCTAACCCTGCTGACAGTAAGAACGGAACGGTCCGGTCGACTCATCCATACCCTAGCAGCACAGCTAGCTAGCCTCGCGCCTGGGAAAGTTAATGTAGTTTAATTAATGTTTTAATTTCAATTGAATCAAATGTATTGTCTTCTGTTTATATATATATATATATATATATATATATATATAGAATGTGTTGTGTGTTAAGAGTGGAAGAGAGAGAGAAACAAAAAGAGCGTATATATGTGGGTTTATATATATATATATATATATATATATATATATAGAATGCCCTCTGGCTCATAAAGATTCTTCCTCACTCTCTTACATATATACATACTTTCTCTATGTTGCGG